>ERZ773213.45-NODE-45-length-97488-cov-16.472674_pt1 | contig 97488 bp, 94 predicted proteins | sample MGYA00580996_ERZ773213 | MGnify/ENA primary metagenome ERZ773213 (study PRJEB29015, sample SAMEA2738152) | human oral metagenome | biome: human oral; feature: human-associated habitat; material: saliva | place: China | collected 2197 ...
CATGTTTTTCGATCATGCGATCTAGACGGGAGAGATAAGCGAAGTTTCTGCGTTCATTGTTTTTACCGGGGAGTTTTTCTTTTTTGTTACGGGCTTTATTAAAAGAGGATTCGACAATATCTTTATGTTTAGATTCGAAGTTAACAAGAGAGAGAACCTTGGAGCCGATTTCGTTTTGGAGGCGAGAAAGATGCTGAGCGCTTTGCTCAATTGTATTGATATTATTTTCTTGGTCTGTTATCTCGTTATGATTAAGTTGATTCGGTGATAGACTTGGCATGAAATCCCTCTTTATAACATGAATTATTTATATAACGTATATGGTTATTGTAGCATGAAATAAAAAATAGAGCGTTTTGTGCTCTATTTTTGTAAATTATGGAATTATATGCGAAAATTTTATACGTTTGTTTAGCTAACAGTATTAGAGGTACGAATAGTTGAAGATTACTTATTTAGTAATTAGCTACCAATTTGTGACTCAAGATAGGCGTTGAGAAAGCCCTCGATCTTACCATTAAGTACTGCATCGGCATCGGTCTCTTCATATTTGGTGCGAGTGTCTTTAACTAATTTGTATGGTTGCAAGACGTAGTTTCGAATTTGCTGCCCCCACTTAGCCGACTCGCCAGCGCGTAGTTGATTGATAGATTCAGCTTGTTGTTCTTGTTGCATCATGATTAATTTACCACGTAGAATCTCCATAGCTTTTTCACGATTTTGTAGCTGGGATCTTTCGTTTTGAATGGCTACAACGGTGTTGGTGGGGAGATGGGTAATGCGGATGGCTGAGTTAGTGGTATTGACAGATTGGCCTCCGTGGCCGCCAGCATGGTAGGTGTCAATACGAAGATCTTTTTCGTCTATTTTATAATCATCGTCACTTTCTAGGATGGGTAGAATTTCGACTAGAGAAAAAGAGGTCTGGCGAAGATTATCGGCGTTGAATGGCGAGAGCCTAACTAGGCGATGTACGCCGTGTTCGGACTTTAGATTTCCATAAGGGTGATTTCCGTAAATTTCATAAACGGCAGTCTTGATGCCTGCTTCTTCCCCAGCAGTGCGTTCAATAAGTTCAACATTGAAGTGGTTTTTTTCGAAATAACGTAGATACATACGCTCGAGCATGGACGCCCAGTCCATTGCTTCGGTTCCACCGACGCCCGCAGTAATGCGGAGAATGGCATTTTTTTCGTCTAAAGGATTAGTAAAACGAAGCGCCTTTTTTAGTTCAAGTAATGTCTGTTCCATAGAAGAGAGTTGGTCGTTGATCTCATCTAGTAAGTCTACCTCCTTGAGGGCAATAATGTCATAAAGGTCGGAAGCCTGAATTTTGAGGACCTGCCAGGGTTCAACTTCTGCCTTGAGCCGACTAAAATTAGTGTTTATTTTTTTGGCATGTTCAGGATTTTGCCAAATTTCTGGTTCAGAGATTTGAATTTCAAGATTTTTAAGATCTTCAATTTTTTGGTTAATCTGGAGTTTTTGCCAGGTATTATCAAGGTCGATTTGCAGAGCGGCGAGACGTTTTTCGAGATCATTCATGTTGTAATTATAGCAAAGAAAAGAGCCTCTGGATAACCCTATAGTTTTTGACTTTTTTGATATGGTAAAATAGGAAGATTATTATTGATTTTGAAGTTACAAGGATAAAATGTCGAATTTAAGTGAACTAAGAGAGTTAAATAAAAATAACGAAAGAGAAAAAATCGTTATTAAAACCAGTGTGATTGGAATCATTACAAACATTTTTTTGGCGGCGTTCAAGGCTGGCATTGGACTACTTTCTAATTCGATTGCTATTGTTCTCGATGCGGTGAATAATATCTCTGATGCTGGAAGTTCAATAATTACGATTGTTGGTACAAAATTGGCTGGAAAGGCGCCAGATAAGAAGCATCCTTTTGGTCATGGGAGAATTGAATACTTAAGTGCAATGATGATTGCGGTGATTATTCTGTATGCTGGCACAACGTCATTAATCGAGTCGGTCAAACAAATTATTAAACCGGAGACTCCGGACTATAATCCGACCTCATTGATAATTATTGCGGTGGCCGTAGTGGTAAAAATTGTCTTAGGTGCATACGTGAAGAAGGTGGGAGAAAAGGTGAAATCGGACTCTTTAATTAATTCTGGAGCTGATGCCACTCTCGATGCCGTAATTTCCTTCTCGACTCTGGTGGCGGCCATGATATTTATGGTATTTAATTTGGCGCTTGAAGCATATCTTGGTGCAGTGATTGCTGTAATCATTATCAAATCAGGTATTGAAATGCTAAAGGGGACAATATCGCAACTATTGGGTGAACAAAATGACCTTGAGGTGGCGAGGGCTATCAAAAAAACCGTAATGGGTTTTAAGAATGTGCTGGGGGTTTACGATTTAATTTTAAATAACTATGGTCCAAATCGTTGGAATGGGTCTTTACATATTGAGGTGCCTGATACCTTGAGTATGGTGGAGCTTGACCAGTTATTGCGCGAGATTTCGGTGAAAGTAGTAAAAGAACATAGGGTGCTTTTGACGGCGATTGGTGTTTATTCCGTAAATACAAAAGACGAACATGTAATTAAGATGCAGCAAAAACTAAAGGAAGTTGCATTAAAACAGGAATATATCCGACAGGTGCATGGTTTTTATTTGCTTGAGGCGAAAAAACAGATGCGTTTTGATCTTGTGGTAAGTTTTGATGCAGAGAATAGACTGGCTTCATTTAAAAAAGCTGTGGCTGAAATTCAAAAAGTATTTCCTGATTATCAATTGCAGGCGGTGATGGATGCGGATTTTACTGAGGAATAGATTTAGAAATTAATCTTAACCGTTAATGCACAGTGGTCGGAGACAGGTGCATCGATGACTTCAAAATCTTGATAGTTTATATTATCGCTAATTAGAATATGATCACAAGGAACGTCTTTTGTGAAGCGAATATTGCGCAGAGTGGTGGGAATATTATGAATAGCTGTAAGGTCGCGAAGAAAATCTAGCTCACGCATTGCTTTTGCTTCAGGAATAACGTTTAGGTCGCCACAAAGAACAACGGGGTTTTTGTCTGAGTTAATCATGTCGGCGACGGAGCGCATGCATAAGACTGAAGTTTCGTCTCCAAGTGGGTCTTTTAGCCAGTAACCATGATAATTAATTACGGTGAGACCATTTTCTAATATGACTTTTTGTGCGGTGTAGAGATTATGTTTTACGGCCTGCTCGTATTGATCTAGGTTTGTAGCAAAACGGTACTCACCATGCAAAAATTTTTCTTCAGAGTGCTTAAAAGGAATTTTACTAAGAATAGCATTGCCGCTTTCGTAGTGAATAGTGTTGTTTAAAATTGAAATACCAAATTGACTGCTACGAGCGTCATATTTGAAGTCGGCCTCTTCTTTAATTTTATCTACAGTATCCATAAAATACTCTAGGGTTTTGGTGTGATTACGGTCCCAGACGGCTTCTTGTAAGCAAATGAGGTCGTAGTTTCCTTCTTTTATAAAATTAGTAAGGCCATCTTTAATGCGTCCGCCCCAGACATTGAGTTGTAGAATTTTAATGCTATGCATAGGCTAATTGTAACACTTAAAAGCGACCATAAGAAAAATATATAAAAAAGACCTCAAAAGAGGTTTTTCTTTATGGCTGGACCTGCAGGATTCGAACCTGCGAATGACGGGACCAAAACCCGTTGCCTTACCACTTGGCGAAGGTCCAATAGACTGTAACTATTTTACCACAAGTTTTTGGTTTTGGGAAAGATAAGTTTTATCGTTCATAGATATTAAATTCACAGTTTTTCAAATGTAGATTTATGGAGCTATCGTAAAGGGCGGAATAGAAGAGGCCTTGCTCGGTACCACCACGCAGAACGTAGTCAACAATGCGAAGAATGCCGGCATGCGAGGCAATTAGAATATTAGCATCATTGCCGTAATTTTCTAGAGTATCAGTTTGGATTTGCTTGAGAATGCGATCAATACGATGGAACATGTGTGGTACTGACTCCATTTTGAAACGGTCGGCATTAAAGCCATCTTTCCAGCTAATCTCATGAATTCTGGAGCCTTCTTTACCTTCAAAGACGCCAAGTCCGCGTTCAATGAGATCCTCTGCATAACGAATGTAACAATCTTTATTTAGATCATTATGTTGACGATAAAAATGGTTGAGCTCGATCGCATCTTCAAGGCTTAATTCATCAAAGATAGCTTTATCGGGAACGACACGTCCGAGGATGATCTGGCAAGTTTTAGCTGCACGCTGCAGTGGTGAGGAATAAGCTACATTGAAGCGCACATCCTTTAACTGATCGCGAGCTCTTAGGGCTTGAAATTGTCCTAAAGTATTTAATGGCGTGTCGGACCAGCCTTGATTTAAGCCAAGATTATTCCAGTCAGTCTGTCCATGTCGTACTGTGTAAAATTTCATTTGCCCACCACTTTATTTTTTATTTATTTAACATTGTGCCAACACCCCAAAGAAGGGTGAGAAGTGCGCCGGTTGCGCAAAGAATAATGCCGAGACCGCCCCAGAAATAAGCGTCTTGTTTACCAGAATCTTTAGGTGATTTAGCGGTAACTTTCTTGGTGCTGGTGGCAGTTTTTTTGACTACCTTGTGGTTAGTTTTGGTATTGGTTGATTTTTTTGTTGTAGTTGTCTTTGGCATGGTTTTTATTCTGTTAATGCTTTTTTCTATTCTAACGCTTTCAAGTAAAAAAGTAAATGGTGTAAGAATCTAGGTTAAAAATGAAGAGAGAACAATGTTTACCGTTAGCTATTCAAGGTCACGCTGTCTTTGGCGACCAGTACGTCTTAGTTGTTCGAGTTGTTTACGTCGTTCGATCATGGCCAGGATCTGGTCCGCCTTTTGGTGGCTCTTTGCAAGTTGTTCGTTGTGGGCCATTGTTTGTTCGGAAGTGTTCTCTGATTGGTAGGTAGTGTAGAAATTGCGGAAATATTCTTGGTTGGCTGATTCTGCGAGATAATTGAAATTACTCTCGGGGACCATGAATGGAAGATTGGCGTAAACTGGTTGCCAATATGTAACAGGGCCATCCTTCTGATTTGGATTTTGTGGGACTGGAATCGGTGGAGTAATCATGCGATGATGGTAGGCAGAACGTAGTTCTTCAACACTGCCAACACATTCAAAAGGTTTCATTTCTCCGCCGACACCAAGAAGGCCTTTAAAGATTTGAGTAAGATTTTGATTTAAGAAAAGATCCTGATCGCCAAAAAGTGATTGGAGGAACTGGGGTGGAATAAATGGGCAGAAAAGTAAATATGAGTTGGCACATTTGGCGCAGTGGCCACACCATTTGAGTGTGTTATTTTGCTTATTTTGCTTGTAATTTGCTTCGTTGCAAGAACTAAAACTGTAGCCATATTTTTGCCAACATTTTTGAACAAAGAGGTCGGCAATACGTAATTCGCTGAGATGGCGGATGGGTGAACCTAGGTGAATGTCTGGGGAGAGGTAGCGTTTAATGTATTCGGTCATCAGTTGTTCAGCCTGCCAGGTTTTTGACCATTGATGGTTGACTGGTAAATCTCCAATCATTGCGTGGGGTTCTTCCCCCTCACGGCCGATGCTTGTGAGGATGACGTTCTGATTATTTAAGATAGCTTGAATAAGAGCCAGAGATTCTACGATAAAAGTAACGGGAACATGTCCATTAAATCCGCCAGTTTGTTGTAGGTGGAGGTGATCGATTTGGCGATAAATGACACTGGCTTTTTGGTGATTAAAGCCGTCACTTAGATGATCGATAACATTTGGGTGTGAACGGTCTGGACTACTACTGATATACCATGGGACAAAGTTAATATTATGTTCATTAAGTAGTTCGGCAACCAGGAGACTGTCCTTTCCGCCAGACTGGAGGGCGAGAACTCCTTGACCACGATATTCAACAGCTGGTTTATTTTGAAAACCAGGAACAGACTTAAAAGTGGCTAATTGAGTACGAGTCAGACGATTTTCGAAGGCATATTGGGACAATCCTTCTTGAAAGACGGTAGAAAAGAAGCGCGCTTGAAAATCGTCTAGAGGTCGATCGAGGCGGATATTCTGAGTGGGGTGGGCTTTATAGTAGCTGGTACCAATCAGGATAAAGGCAAGGAACATAGCCTGGTCTAGCAGCTGAGTAAGACTGGGGTCGTCAAGTAGGTTGAAGGAGCTAGTATTGGTGTCGGGTTTAGGTGCAAAAAAGACCTTTTCGGTAAAGATAATATTGTCGATTCCTTGGTAGACAAAAGTTGCAGTGTAGGTTGATCGATCAAAATAATAACTTAAAAAGCGAAAGACGGCGTCTTTTGACGGAGCAACAGTGGGGGCTGGCTGGGTTGGTTTTTTGTTTAAAGAACCAAGAATAGATGAAAAATTTGATGCAATCATTATTATTATTTTAGCATTAAAAAGCGTTTACGATTTGTTGAAATTGATTTCCGCGATCACTAAAATCCTTAAACATGTCAAAGCTGGCAGCTCCAGGACTCATTAGAACAATCACTGGTTTTGCGGTTTGATTGTTGAGGGCTTCTCTAGTAGATGGGATACAGAGGTCGTAATTCGATTCGAGGTCAGCGGCGTATTTTTCGGCGTAGTTTTTGGCGTATTCTACGGCATCCTCGAGCGAATCGGCCAGAATAAATTTATTAGGATCTTCTCCTTCTGCTAACATGAAACGTGTTTCGCCGATTAAAATGATTTTCTTAAGGTTTTTGGCACTAAAGAAGCGTTCTTTCATAGCTGTTAAATCAAGATGTCGATCTTTGCCGCCGGCAATAAGAATAGCGGGATAATCTTCAAAAGCTTTAATGGCGACATCGGCGGCAGGAAAAGCTGAAGAGTAGTTATCGTCATAGTAGCGCACATGATTTAGTTCGCGGACAAATTGAATGCGGTGAGGTAATCCTACGAAAGTAGCGAGGCCATGGGCTATTTTTTGATAAATTGCTTGATTGCTATTACTAAAAAGTTCATCTAGAGATAGGTTCAAGATACTGAGTACTGCCAAGATAGCCGCTTCGGCGTTCTCGCGGTTGTGTTCGCCTGGAATTTTTAAATAATCAAGGAGGTTTTTAAGTTCTGCTTGAAACTTAACGATGGGGTAGGTGTTTTTTTGTCCAGCACTTTTCTGGCCAATTTTTACACTATCATCATTATTTTTGTAATAAATACAATAATCTGAGGCTGTCTGATGTTTTACGATGTTTGACTTAGCGGCTAGATAATCATCAAAACCGCGGTGCCGATCGAGGTGGTCTGGTTCAATGCGTAAAACTACGGCAACATGAGGAGATTTTTGGAGATCCCAGCATTGAAAACTGCTCATCTCATAAACGACTAAATCTTTTTCAGTGATTTTGTCTAACTCGAGGATGGCTGGTGTGCCAATATTGCCAACAAGATGGATATTGTTGAAACGTTCCGGAAATTGACGGAGTAGATTTTTGATAATGGAGCAGGTAGTTCCCTTTCCCTTGGTACCGGTAACGCCGATGATTGGTGCTTTGCAATTTTCAAAGAAATAGTTGGTAATTGAGGTCCAATTCTGGGATTTACCACGCTGCTCTGGTTCTAAAACAAATTGAGGATGAACAGAGGGGCTACGAAAAACGAGATCAAAATTCTCTAAGTGAAAATCTGGGATTTGATGATCATCGAAATGGTCAAAAAAAGTAAATTGATTGGGGTTAGCTTCTGATGAGTGGGTCTTAAAATACGATTCTACGGCTTGCCCCTCAAGTCCATGACCTAAAATTGCAATATTCATAGCTCTATTATACTTGGTTTTAATGGTTTTAGAAATTAAGCGATTCAGCAAGTTGATTGATAACGGATTTTTCAACAGAGCCAACAGTCACAAAGGCATGTATGCCGGAGCCAGCAAATTCTCTAGCTAACTCAACGATAGATGGTTTATTGATCTCTTTAATGATTTGAGGGAAATCATCGTAGAGTTCAAATTTTTCGGTCATAAAATAATCATCAGTATAGTAGTCAGAGATTTGACTGACGGTCTGTGCTCCCATCTGGTAGCGTCCCTGGGCGTAGGTTTTAACAGCTTCAATTTCTTCGTCAGAAATTTCACCATTGAGGGCTTTTACCATTTCAATTTGAATAAGGGAGAAAAGTTCGTCAGCAGTTTCAAGATTTACTTCACCATCAAAGTCCCAAGATGAATAATGCTTACTGCTATTGATGCCGCTACCCATTCCATAAACAAGGCCACGTTTTCTGGCTTGGCCAAAAATACGACTGCTCATGGTGCCATTGAGGATATGATTGAGTGCGCCCATGGCTTGAGTTTCTTGGCTAGAGAGGCGTCTTGGGGTAACCATAGAAAAACCAAATGTAATATTGCTGGCATCTTTTCTTTTTACGAGAATGGCTGGAGAGGAATGTAATTTATCTTTGGGAATTTCAAAACGCTTACCTTCTTTGAGGTCCCAATCTTCAAGATTACGCAGAATTTCCTTTTTACGATGCTTAATTTGTCCAGCAATAATAAAACGCATGTTTTTTGCGGTATGAGTGTGACGATAATGTTCGCGAATATCCTTGAGCTCAATATTATTGATTGTAGCAAGACGCTCTTTGAGGTTGGGGACATCTTCGCCGATAGCCTTTTGAAGTCTTGGCCATAGAAGCCTAGCATAATCATTCATATAGCCGGTTAATTCGGCTTTAACATTGCCTTTTTCGCTTCTAAGTTCATCTTCATTAAATTTTGGTGAAGTAATGGCAATGCGTTCTAGGTTTAAGATGCGTTCCCATTCAAAGTCAGCACATTCGGCTTCATAACAGACAGAATAATCTGAGGTCCAGGCATTGTGATAAGCGCCATTTTTAGTGAAGTCGGCTTCATAGGCTTGCTCGTCAGGAAAGACGGAGTTAGCGCCAAAACTGAGGTGCTCAACAACGTGGGCAATCTCGTAGAGGTCCGGGGTTTTAGCGAAACGCATGCCGCCACGGAATTGAACCTTAATATTCATCACGGAAGCACCAGGGACGTCAATAAGAAGTCCTCTCGCGCCGTTTTTTAGCTCGATTTCTTCAACAAAATGTTTCATGATTAGTGTTTGTTATGCTTCTTGTTCTGACGCTGTTTCTTTTTTGATTTGCGAGCAGCATTACGTTCTTGGTTGAGATTTGTTTTCTGGTTTGAACCGGTCTTAAATTCATTATCAAGATTTTTAACACCAGATTCAATAGTATTTACGCCCTTATTAGTGGCGGATTCAGCCATTTGGGTAAGTTCGGTGTCATATTCTTCTCCGTCAACTACGTCGGTAGCAATAGCTTCTTGTTTGGTGATACTGAGAAGAATCTTGAGAACTTCTTCACGTAGATTCTTTTGCAAGCCCTCGAAGAGTTTTTGTGACTCAGTGCGATATTCAACTAATGGATCTCTTTGACCGATTGATCGCCAGTGAATACCTTCACGAAGATGTTGCATATTCTCAAGATGTTGCATCCAGAGTGCGTCGAGTACCTTGAGGTAGACTTCGCGTTCAATGCGACGCATAACATCTGATCCAAAATCTAATTCTTGAGAAGCGTAAGCCTCGCTGACTGCCGTAAGGGCAAGCTTGGCGCGATCTGCAGGCTTGCGCATTTGACCAATTGTTTCAACAAGTTCTGGGTCAATATTGAATACTTGGAGGAAATTCTGTTTAAATTTCTTGTTCACGCGAGAACTTTCGATGGTGAGATCTTCGGTAGCCTCTTTCATGAGACGCTTGACTTCTTGGGAGATATTTTCTCCTTCAAGAATTTTGCGACGCATAAGATAGACGACTCGACGATGACGATTAATAACATTGTCGTATTGAACGACGTTTTTACGAGAATCAAAGTTAAAACCTTCAATGCGACGCTGTGCGGCTTCTAGATTACGCGTAACTGCGCGATTCTGGATTGGAGTATCTTCGTCAAGACCAACATAGCGAAGGATGTTACCAAGCTGCATGCCTTGGAAAATACGCATGAGATCGTCTTCGCAAGAGACGAAGAATTGAGTGATACCGGGATCTCCCTGACGACCACCACGACCACGGAGCTGATTATCAACACGGCGTGAGTCATGTCTTTCAGAACCAATCACGACAAGGCCGCCCATTTTCTTGACTTCATCAGAAAGTTTAATGTCTGTACCGCGTCCAGCCATATTGGTGGCAAGAGTGATTGCTCCCTTTTCACCGGCCTTTGCAATAATAGCAGCCTCACGTTCGTTATTTTTGGCGTTTAATATTTCATACTTCAATCCAACCTCATCAAGATGTTTGGCGATTAATTCGTTTTTAACGATGCTTGCGGAACCTACGAGGATAGGTAAACCCTTGGCGTGATATTCCTGAATTGCATTAATGATGGCGCGGATTTTTCCAGCTTCAGTGCGGAAGATTAGATCATCTTTATCGATACGGATAATAGGTCGGTTTGGTGGAATTTGAATAACATCAAGAGCATAAATTTGCTGGAATTCTTCAGCTTCGGTGAAGGCAGTACCGGTCATGCCGGAAAGCTTACGATAGAGACGGAAGAAGTTCTGGAAGGAGATGGTGGCGAGGGTCATTGACTCTTCTTTGACGACTACACCTTCTTTAGCTTCGATTGCCTGGTGAAGGCCTTCATTGTAACGACGGCCATGCATGAGACGACCAGTGTGTTCGTCAACGATGATTACTTCACCTGAGTTGGTCACGACATAGTCGCGATCACGGTTAAAGACAACTTGGGCGCGAAGAGCTTGATCGAGATGATAGACAAGACGAGAGTTTTCGGCCGAATAAAGATTTTCGACACCAAGCAAGCGTTGGACTTTTTCGATTCCCTGGTCTGTAAGGGTGACGGATTTGTGTTTTTCATCAAGTACATAGTCTGCGGAGTCGAGCTTAGCGACGACTTTTGCAAATTGATAATAGGAATCTGGATTATCACCTGCAGGAGCAGAAATAATGAGAGGGGTGCGAGCCTCGTCGATGAGAATGGAGTCAACCTCATCAACAATGGCAAAGTTTAATTCACGTTGCCTGAGGAAATCAACTTCATTAACCATATTGTCGCGTAGATAATCAAAGCCAAACTCGTTATTGGTGCCATAAGTAACATCGGCGGCATAAGCTTCTTTTCTTGTACAAGGCTTAAGGTGCTGCATGCGTTCGTCATCGTGGTCTTCGTTGATGTATTCTGGATCATAGATGAAGCTGGCGTCGGCAATAATTACACCGATACTAAGCCCAAGAAAGTGATAGACTGGAGCATTCCAACCGGCGTCACGTTGTGCGAGGTAGTCATTAACGGTGACTACGTGAACACCGCGTCCGGTTAAGGCATTAAGATAGGATGGGAGAAGTGCCACAAGGGTTTTACCTTCACCAGTTTTCATTTCAGCGACATTACCTTCATGGAGTGCGATACCGCCGATAAGTTGAACATCAAAATGGCGCATACCGAGAACGCGGAAAGTGGATTCACGAACAATGGCGAAGGCGTCAGGTAAGAGTTGGTCAAGAACTTTGTCTTCTTCCTTGGCTAGAGATGTTGATTGACTTTGACTATGATTCTTAGATTTTTGGGGTTTTTCAGTTGCCTTAGCCTGCTTAGCAAGGGCAACTTTAGCTTCAGCTTTTTTGCGAAGGTTTAATAGGCGTTCTTTTAGGATATTGGTCTGTTCTTGTAGCTCCTGGTCAGACATAGCTTGGTATTTTGGCTCAAGCTTATTAATACCCTGCACGATTTTTTTCATGCGCCTAAGATTTCGTTTTTCAGGATCGCCAAAAACTCCTTGGAGTACACGAGTGGTTAGGGTCTTATCAGCCAATTTGTCGGTTGGCTTCTTTTCTTTTTTTACTTTTTTCGACATAGTCAGTCAAAACCTCCAAAAACAGTATTATATTATGAATGTATTTTATCATAAAAACTGCATGAATTAATGATCCATGCAGTTTTAAATGATATTTTCTTGATTAATCCTTACTTTTCGCGACGAAAGAGGCGGAGGATAGGATTTTTACGTAGGTGTGGATTAGTCTCAATCTTATAGCGACGAATTTGACCGGTTAATTTTGCTTCAAGAATATCAATACCGGCAAAAACATTTGAACACTCATCCTTGGCTGCAATAACCTTTCCACCTGGAATCTCCATTGCTACAGAAATTTCATATTTGTTGCCGTGTGAACGATTTACTTCGGTGACAACAATTTTAGCGATGACGTCTTTTTTGCTACCACGTGGAAGATAACGATCTAATTTACCAATGCGCTTGGTGGCGTATTTTTGAAAGCTTTCTTCAACTTTGTAGTTACTGCCACTAATATCAATTTTTTCAATCATATATACTCCTTTCGCTTATTTTACCATATCAAGTAATTATTAATTGATTTATAACTCGTCAACCCCCAGATATGGTTTAAGGACAGCAGGTACTTTGAGTTTGCCATCTTTCTCGGCAAAGTTTTCGATGACGGCCACCATAGTACGGGCAAGGGAAATGGCAGTACCGTTGAGGGTGTGAAGGGTTTCAATGGTACCATCTTTGCGTCGTACACGGATATTAAGGCCTTTGGCTTGGAAATCAGTACAGTTTGAACAGCTGGTGAGTTCGCGATATTTTTGATCAACTGGTGACCAGTATTCGATGTCGTATTTCTTAGCGGCGGGTGCCCCGAGGTCTCCGGCGGCAATATTGATGATGTGATATGGGATACCTAGTTCTTGCCAAATCTCTTCTTCGATAGCACGAATTTTTTCATGAATTTCTTTACTCTGTTCTGGAAGACAGAAAGAATACATTTCTAATTTATTGAATTGATGAACCCGGAAGAGGCCACGTGTATGTTTGCCGTAGGTGCCGGCCTCTTTACGGAAACAGGCAGAAAAACCAGCATAGAAAAGCGGCAGCTTGTCTTCGTCGATGATTTCATCCATGTGATAGCCAGTAATTGGCATTTCGGCGGTGGCAATCATGGCAAGATCTTCGCCTTCGATATAATATTCGTCGCTCTGTTCGGAGCTTCTTGGAGCAAAGCCAGTGCCTTCGAGGACTCGAGAATTGACCATGTCTGGAACGTCCATTAAAGTGAAACCGTGTTCGGTGACTTTTTTAATACCGAATTGAATTAAGGCGTTTTCAAGTAAAGCTAGGCCGCCTTTGATGTAGTAGAATTTGGCACCAGCAACCTTAGCACCGCGTTCAAAATCAACCCAGTCTCTTGAGGTAGCGTAATCTAGATGATCAACGCCTTCGGCTTTTTGCTCACCCCATTTTGCGACCTCAACACTTGCGCTTTCATCCCCTAGTGGAACATCATCGAAGATAATATTTGGTACGGCTTTGAGAAGGTTTCTAAAATTTGTCTCTTCATCGTTTAATTTTGCCTCTAAGGTTGCAATTTGTTCCTTAAGGACTTTACCACGATTGATTTGTTCTTCAGTGGGTTTGCCACCTTTCATGGACTCTGTATTCTGGTTTCGTTCTTTACGAAGGGATTCTACTTCTTGGAGGGTGGATTTTCTTTGATCATCAAGAGCAAACAATTTATCGAGGTCAATATTTTTGTACATTTTTTCGTTGATAGAATGTTGTACTAATTCGCGATTGGCTCTAATGAAATTAATATCTAACATTTTTACCTCTTTTCTTTTGGGTTATCAGTTAATTGTCGGTTTTGCGTTTAATGATCGGGAATGGTACGGCCTCGCGGCCGGAGACACCTTCAAGTAGCCAGAAGTTGCGTTCGGAGTTGCCCCATCCGCATGCTGGCGGCATGCCATACTCAAGCATTTCGACAAAATCTATATCTAACATTTGAGCTTCATCGTCGCCAGAATCACGCATGGCCTGCTGCTCTTCAAAGCGAGCAAGCTGATCGATCGGATCATTTAACTCAGAATAGCCATTTCCCATTTCGGTACCTGCAATAACTGGATGGAAACGTTCGGTGACAAGAGGATTTTCTGGAGAAATCTTTGCTAGTGGTGAAAGACTAAGAGGTTCTTCAATGAGCCAGAAAGGTCCACCAGATTCTTTACGAATCAATTTCCAGAGATTATCGATGAGGCGTGAGTCAGCTTGGTTTGATTTTACCTCAACATTATTGGCCTTAAGAATCTGTACGATTTTGGCGCGATCTGGATTAAAGACGTCGATATCAAAATGTTGCTTAATCAGGTCAGCATACTTAATGCGTGGCCATTTTTGTGACAGGTCAATTTCAAAACCACCAACGGTGAATTGTAAGGTGCCCCAAGTTTTCATGGCAACATATTTAATCATTTCTTCGTAAAAGTCCATGCCGTCTCGGTAGTCTTCAAAGGCAGCATAGGACTCGAAGGCAATATGTTCTGGGAGATGTTCGTCATCAACACCCTCATTACGGAAGCGAGGGCCAATGTCATAAATTTTTTCAAAACCAGCACCAAGTAGGCGTTTTAGAGGGAGTTCTTGTGAGATGCGTAGGTAGAAATCTTCGTCTAGGGCATCCATATGAGTAATAAAGGGTGCGGCGTCAGCTCCACCAGTGGTGTGTTCAAGAATTGGGGTGTTAATCTCAATGAATCCGTGCTCATTCATGAAATCACGGGTGGCTTGCCAAAAACGACTACGACGAACGAGGCGTTCTCGCACTTCGGGGTTAACGTTCATATCAACATAACGTCGACGGTAACGCTCTTCTTTATTAGTGAAGCCATCGCGGCCAGGCAATGGGCGGAGAGCCTTAGTTAGGAGACGCACTGCGTCGGTAAAAACGGAGATTTCACCAGTTTGAGACTTGCCAACAAGTCCAGTTGCTTCGATAAAATCACCAAGATCGAGGAGTTTAAGAGTTTTAACGGAGAGTAAACCTTCTTTTATGTCGTCAGATTGCTTCATGAAGAGCTGAATCTCGCCAAAATAGTCGCGGATTTTTACAAAAGCTAGTTTACCGAAGCTTCGGATGGCGGTAATACGGCCAGCAATGGTTACTTCTTTTTGATCAAGAGATTCAAAGTTCTCTAAGATTTCAGAAATTTTGGTGTCACGGTTTGAGTGTGCTGGATACGGATTGATACCGAGGTCTTTGATCTCTGATAGTTTACGTAAACGCTCATCCCTGTAGTCGCTAATTGTTGTCATATATTGATTATACCATGTCTCTGTTCTGTCTCTAGAACAGCTTAATTTAATAAAGGTGACTAAATTTTCATAATTTCGGCTTCTTTAGTCTTGAAGAGTTCATCAATTTTGCCTGAGTAATTTTTGATTAGTTCATCGATTTCTTTTTCGCCGCGTTTCTTGACGTCTTCAGAGAGATCTTCGGCGGATTTTAATTCTTTTCTGGCATCATCACGTACTTTGCGAAGAGCTACTTTAGCTTCCTCAACTTTGGCTGAAGCAGATTTTACAATTTCCTTCCTACGTTCTTCAGTGAGTGGTGGAACTGGTACGCGAACTACACGGCCATCATCTGCTGGGTTAAGACCCAGTGTCTGGTCAGCGCGAATAGCTGAGGCGATGGCCTGAATGGTTGATGGATCAAACGGTGTAATAAGGAGCATCGTAGCATCACCAGCGGTGATATTGGCCACCTGATTTAGTGGCATATATTGACCGTAGGCTTCGACCTTAACACTACCTAGCATGTCTGGGTGGGCGCGTCCGGTACGAACTTTTTGCATTTCTGACTTAAAACGCTCGATGATGGCTTCCATGGCTTGTTGGTATTCAATATGATCAAACATAATTTTCCTTTATTTTTCTTATTTATATAATATCACAGGGGAGACTAATCTCGTAGCAGCTGCTTAAATTCTTCTATGGAGAGAATTTTGGCTTCACTGGTTTGGCGATTAGTGATTTCAACTGAGTTATTTTCAAGCGTTTTATTTGAGACTACAACGCGATAAGGGATACCCATAAGCTCTGCATCAGCAAATTTTTCACCTGGGCGAAGCTTATGATCGTCGAGAAGAATACTGCTAGAGTATTCTTTATGAAGATTATTAGCAAAATCTTCTCCTTGATCACCAATGCCAATTAAATAGTATTTGAAAGGTGCAATATTTTCTGGCCAGACTAGACCTTTGTCATCAGCAAATTTTTCAGCAATTACGCCCATGACACGTGAAACACCGATGCCGTAGCTTCCCATAAAGACGGTTTTCTTGATACCGTCTTGGTCGTCAAACTTTAGATTGATAGGCTCGGAGAATTTATAGCGTAAGGTGAAAATATTTCCAACCTCTGCTGCGGTGGTGGCAGTAAGATCTTCGCGTTTAACGCCTAGGTCATTTAAAACTTCGTCATTCATGACCTCTTCGTTGATGGCAATAGTTTTATCTTGATTGAGGTAGATAGTGTCTTCACCGACTGGGAGAACGGTCTGATATTCATGACTATATTTAGCAAAGGCGCCGCCGGAAGCATAGGTTTTGTAGGTGCAGTCACCGAGTCCAAGTCGTGTATAGATCCTCATATAGGCTTGGTCGACTTGGTCATAAAATTTCTGATGCTCAGTTTCATCAACGCTAAAACTGTAGAGATCTTTCATGAGAAACTCGCGGGTACGTAAGATACCGGATTTAGCGCGTAATTCGTTTCGATACTTAGTTTGGAACTGGTAGACGTAGACCGGAAGATCCTTATAGGATGAAATAAACTTAGTCATCAGATTGGTAATCGGTTCTTCGTGAGTTGGGGCAAGGCCTAATTCCCCTCCGGCGTTGAGTTTGGTTTTAAACCAGACGTCAATGACTTGATCGCTCCAACGCTTTGTTTTAACCCATGGTTCAGGGTTTTGCAAGGCGGTCATTTGAAACTCTTGACAGCCTAAGTTATTTAATTCTTCACGAATAATATTTTGAATTTTATTTAAGGTAATGAGACCTAAGGGGAGAAAATCGTAAACTCCTGCCATTTCTTTATGAATATAACCTGCGCGAATCAGCAACTGAGCGTTGCGGGCAGTCTCTTCCTTTCCTACTTCGCGGAAGGTTTTGATAAAAGATTGACTTAATTTCATTTTTTCTCACCTTTCTCTTAAATATCAATGGGTTGATTATAGCATAGAGCTTGACTTTTATAATACTTACGTGTATTTTATTAAGCATGAAAAAAATAGTAAACTTGACTAAAGACGGTAAGGCAGAACTTGAAAAAGAGCTAAAGAGATTAATTGCCGAACGTCCTGTGGTTGCTGATCGCTTAGCTTACGCTAGGTCGTTTGGTGACTTAAAAGAAAATCAAGAGTATACAGACGCTCGTGACGAACAGCGACAGATCGAGACAAGAATTTTGGAAATTGAAGATATTTTAAAGAGTGCCAAAATTATTGAGGCTGGAAGCTTTGAAAAGGTAGCTGTGGGGGCAAAAGTAAAAATCAAAATTCTAGGCAAAGAACATGAGTATACTGTTGTCGGTGAAGTGGAAGCTGATCCGCTCAATGGTAGGATCTCGGATATTTCACCAATTGGTAAGGCCTTAATGGGTAAAAAAGTTGGTGATAAATACACATTGCCAAATGGTAATGAGGGTGAAATCCTAGCTATTTCCTAATTCTACTTTTAAAAAAAATAACGCAGAGGGCGTTATTTTTTATTAGAAGAAGATATTTTTAAAGAACTAGAAGCCTAGGACATACATAAAATAAAAGGCAAGACCATTTTTTATCATATGCAAGAGAATACTGGCGTAAATAGTGCCGGTGAATTCACGGAGTCCACAGAGAAATAGGCTGAGAGCAAAAACGTTGACTCCAACATTCCACTGACCATGCATGACACCAAAAAGAATAGAAACGATTAAGATGGCCGGGACAAGACTAACTTTTTTTCGGATTTTGCCATAGAGCCAACCGCGGAAGATGAGCTCTTCAAAGATAGGGGCGAGAATAACAAGCGAGATGAAAGCAAAGATGCGATCAAAACCAACCAGATAGCGTGAAAAACCAACATCTTGGACTTGATTAACTTGAAACCAGGGGAGGTTTTTGAATAAATCTAGAATTAAGCCGGAGACGATGACGTAAAGAAAGAAAGAAAGAAGACTAAGTAAGATATCGAGAGACGTGGGGAGATCGATGAGACCGAGAGTTTTTTTATCAGTTTTCCATAGATTAAATAATTTTTGAACCCAGTTTAATTTTTTCTTTGGATCGTGGTTTTTTAATATTAAAGAAGGAAGAATGGCTAAGATGATAAAAGCTAGAATATAGGCAAGTGCCGTGTAAAGGGTGGTGATGACAGGGGTTTTAAAGGCGTCGTAACCCAGCGTGTAAATTATTGCGTAGCCGACAATGATTTCGCCAAGAAAAGAAATCGAAAAGGTGGAGGCGAGATAGTAGATGATTAGGGGTAAATTTTTGGCTTGGTTGAAAAAACTCTGCAATCCTTTTTCTTTTCGAGGCTTTAGTGAAATAGATGATTGCATAGGACTCCTATTTGGCAATTTTAATAATATCAAGAATAGTAATTAAAAGACTAAGTGCAATTAAGGCTAAGAAAGCGCGCCCGACGATTTTTTCCTCAGTCTGTTTTTTAAGCTTTTTACCACGCAACTTGAAGAGTCCAATTAAGAACCAACGACCACCATCGAGGGCTGGGATTGGAAGAACATTCATACAGGCAAGAGAAATGGAGATCACGGCGGCTAAGAAGGCGAGATTGGTTGGACCGGCACTAGTGAAGGCTGGGAAAAGTACGCCGATAATGCCAACAGGGCCAGAAACTGAATCTCCAACTTTACTGATTTGTTTTTTTCCCTCTTCTTTGGTTTGGTTGTTACCACTAAATTGCCTGATGGCTCCTTGGAAGATATTCTTGACGAGTTCGCCAAATCCTTCGAAAGTTTTGGCGGTGATTTGTGTAGTCGTACCAATGCCTACAAGTGGGGCTGACCAAGTGTAGCGGGTTTTGGCTTCTGTAAAATTGGGTTCTAAGGCAATGCCGAGGGCTGGCTGATTATTTTCGCCGGAGCCGAGATTTGCAGTGGCAGTATATTCTTGCTCGGAATCAAGATTCTTTAAGTGGTAAATAACGGTTTGGTTTTTGTGAGAATTATTAAATTCTATTACCGATTGGGAGTTGGCGGGTTGGATTTTCTGATCGCTGTTTTGCTCGGACATACTAAGGATCCAGGAATTTTTCTTAATGCCAGCTTTTTCAGCGGGAGAATTTTCAAGAACTTTTGAAATGATGACAGGCTGAGTAGTTCTTTTTGCGTCGCTTTGAATTGAGAATTGGTTAGGTAGAAATTCCGGCATACCAGTCCAGGCTAGGACAGTGAAGATAACAATAGCCGTTAGCCAGTTCATGACCACACCGCCGAAGAGAATTTGTGTTTTTTGCCAAAAATTAGTGGCGCCAAAGGTTCCCTTCTTAGTGTCGGCTGCAGATTCGCCGTCCATGGCACAAAAGCCACCGATTGGGAGATAGTTGAGGCTAAAAATTAAGTATTTTTGAGGGGTTTGGTATTCAGCTTTTGGAAATGGGAGCCAATAGTATTTTTCTTTATCACTAGTTTTGGCGTTCTTAATTTTTGCTAGTCTTTTTTGTAGTTTAGCTTGATTTAGCTGCTTCCTCCCTTCCTCTGAGAGGTTTTCGAGGTAATTTTCGACCTGGCTGGCTGGAATATGGATCCAGGCAATGGCGCGTGGGGGAAAACCAATGCCAAATTCGTTAACCTTGACGCCATTTTTCTTGGCAGTGAGAAAATGTCCTAGTTCATGAAGGACAACAAGAGTAGTTAATACGATAAATCCAATCAAAATCCCAAAAAATATATTCATAAGTAATATATTACCATAACTCGGGTGGAAGATAAAAAAATAAACCCCGTAGGGTTTATTTTTTAAAGTTAACTATTCGTTTACACCAAGCTCGATGCGTTTGAACTGACGAATGGTGATATTTTCACCAGTCTTAGCGATCATCTCTTTAATGAATTCAGCAACAGTTTTTGAGTCATCAAGGATGTATGGCTGAAGCATAAGAACCTTATCAGCAAAAGCTTTCTTGATTTGACCTTCGATGATCTGATCCTTCATGTTTTCTGGACCCTTGAAGTTTGCTTCGAATTCAGCAGCTTTTTCGTTGTAGGCAGCTTCTGGGATGTCAGCTTCGGAAACGTAAAGTGGGTTCATAGAAGCAATCTGCATAGCTATTTTATGAGCAAGCTCTTTAAATTCTTCGGTGTTAGCAACAAAGCTAGTTTCACAGTTGACTTCGACGATGGCGCCAAGACGATTGTCGTGGATGTAGGAAGAAACGATACCTTCGCGAGTTTCACGATCGCCACGTTTTTCGGCTTTGGTAAGGCCTTTTTCGCGCATAGCTTTGAGAGCCTTGTCAAAGTCGCCGTCGGCTTCGACAAGAGCTTTTTTAGCATCAGTTAGACCAACGCCAGATAATTCTTTGAGTTTTTTGATTGCATCAATGGTAATCTCTGCCATTTTATACTCCTTTTATTTATTGTTTTGCTTGTTTGATAGCTTCAACGAAGTAGCCGAGAATTAATTTTTCGGTCTTAGTGGAATCATCATTGGCTGGAATAATAAAGTCGATGTCGGTTGGGTCGATATTGGTGTCGCAGATAGCAATGACTGGAATCTTAAGGGTTTTAGCTTCTTTGATTGCGTTCTTATCTTCGCAGGCATCGGTGACGATGATGAGACTTGGCTGATCAGTCATTTCTTTAATACCGCCGTAACGAGTATTGAGAACTTCGATTTCTTCCTGGAAGCGCTGTACTTCTAGTTTGGAGTAGCGAGCTTCAAGTTCGCCAGACTGCATGCGACGCTCAAGGTCTTTGAGCTTCTTGATTTGACGATTGACGGTTTCGACGTTGGTAAGAGTACCACCAACCCAACGCTCGGTGACGTATGGCATATCAACAGACTCGGCAATTTCTTTAACGATGGATTTTAGTTGCTTTTTGGTGCCGACGAAGAGAATTTTCTTGCCTTCTTTGGCAACTTTCTCAACGATAGGAAGAGCGCGTTCGATACCCTCGACGGTCTTCTCAAGGTTAATAATGTGAGTGTCTTGGCGCTTGCTGTGGATGTACTCAGCCATTTTTGGGTGCCAACGTGAGGTCTTGTGACCAAAGTGTGCTCCAGCTTCGAGGAGCTCTTTCATGTCGATCTTAATAGACATGTTTTCCTTTCCCTTCACTTCGCTTTTGTTTCAGGAAAACGTGCGAAGTTGTTTCATTAAATTTATTAATGTCTTTATTATACTATATTTTGATGTTTTGTATAGAGGTAAAAAGGTGGTGGATGTTACGGATTTAACATAAGCTTACTTAGAGGGGGTCAGCAGCTTTGCAACATTTGAATAGGAGTCATTCTTAAGGTTGTATGTATTCTAGTATAATTGTAATAAATAAGATATTCTCTTATGCTTTTAGATACTTCTTCTAGACCTCTTGTAGTATATGGACTAATAAGTTCATCACGCATAGTTCGGTTAAAACGTTCTATATGCGCATTATCGTTAGGCCTGCAGACACATGTATGGCGAATCTGGATATTATTCTTATCTAGAATCAACTTAAATCTTTCACCGAATTCTCGTCCGTTATCACGCTGAACCATCTTAAATTTAAAACCAAATTCAAGCACCGTATCTGCTGTACTGGTCTGGCTGTATGTATAATCTACACGAGAATGGGTCATTCTCGTGTAGGCCTCAATTACATTAGTAATATAAAGATTCTGCCCACCAAAATGATTCATCAAGTATACCGTATCCACTTCCACTAGTTCACTAGGAGCGTTAGCTAGTGGCCGCCTTGGATTATTTTTAGCCCAATATTTCTTTCCATAGAGGCGCACATTTTGAAGTTTATATTTACGGACAATTCTACGTACACTAGAAAAACTTACCTCTATACTTTCATTTTGGAGGGTTAGCCAAACGATGAAGTTGCTCCGATTTAATTCAAGTTTAGTTTTAACAATATAAGCCACTAATTCTTCATCTAGGGCATTTGGATGGGCCTTAGGAGCGGATGAACGCGTTAATATGCGCCACTTTAAGGATTCTAAGCGAAATACTTTTCCAGGAACTCTATTTGGTCTACCATAATTCTTAAAATCTGGATAATTATTAACTTCTCTCCATCTTTTAATCCATCGATATAAAGTACTTCTATTTCTTCCGAAGCGTCTCGCCACCTGCGCGATGCTTCTACCTTCAAGAAAAATCTCTTTTAGTGCCTTACTGCGTTGAATCTCTATGGATTTGGCTATACAATATGCCATAGGTAGATCTCCCATTTAGTTTTGCTTTAACTTTAAGTATGGATCTACCTATTTTTTATTGGCAATACTTATTTTATTGTCTTTTTTGTTGCAAAGGTCCTGGACCTTAACGCATATCTTGCCAAATTTTAGATTTATGTTATATTGTGGATAGTATCTTCTACGCGAAAGGGGGTGAAATATCATGAAGATAGGCAACTTTAACAGTTGGCAAGAGAAGCCTAAAAAGCGTCTGTCAACAGCAAGTATGCAAGATGTGCTGGCCGGCAAGAAGATTTTTGCCAATGCTGGCGGAGACTGCTGCTGCACCGGAAGTGGTGGAGACGGGAGTGGAAGCTGTTCGAGCTGCGGCTCGTGCTGTAGCAAAACCCATTAACGCCAGAGGTGTTGATGGTCTCATGGGTGGGCCTTTATGGCCCACCCTATCTATTAGTTTATCGAGGGGAGGAATACTATGGGTGTTGGTACATTTTCAATACAATGGCACATAACCAATGGCTGCGATCAGAGATGCAAGCATTGCTACATCTTTAATTCGGAGAAGCCAGCGCCAATGGAGAAGTGGGAATTCCGCAATGCGGTAAAGCTGCTGGACTCTTATGAGGATTTCTGCACAAAATATGACAGAAATCCGAATATCGCCTTAACCGGCGGAGACCCTATTTTGCATCCGCATTTTTGGGACATTGTTCAAGGGTTGAAGAACAGAAAAATCCCATTTGTCGTGCTTGGCAACCCGTTTCATATTGGCGCAAAAGAAGCAAAAAGACTAGTGGACGCTGGATGCTGGTGTTATCAAGTCTCGTTAGACGGGATGAGAGAGGTGCATGACGCAATGCGCAAGCCGGGTTCGTTTGATACAACAATTAAATGGCTTAGAGCGGCTCAAGATTGGGGTATTCGAACCTCAGTAATGACAACCGTGTCGCGAGTTAACTACGAGCAAGTTCCAGAAATTGCGGAACTTGTTACGGATATCGGTGTAAACGTATATGCGTTCGCCAGGTATTGCCCAACACATGGCGACGCGGAGTCCAATCTGTCCCCAACTGAATACCACGCTTTTCTTGAGCGGATGTGGAATTTCTATCAAAAGAATGTCCACCGGGGAACTGCATACGCATTCAAGGATCATCTCTGGAAAGCCTTGTTGTATGAGAAAGGCATTTTGCAAGTTGAAGATAATGACGATATTGTGTATGACGGTTGCCATTGCGGGTTTACTCATCTGACGTTTTTAGAGAACGGTGATGCGTATGCTTGCCGGAGGATGGAGAGCAAAATTGGTCACTTCCCGGACAATAGCGTCGAGGAAATATTTTTTGGAGATGCTCTGCAAAAATATCGCGAGATCGAACAGATTAGCGAGTGTGGAACCTGTAAACTCCTGAAATATTGCCGCGGCTGCAGGGCCGTTGCTTACGGCACTACCGGCAACTTCTTATCCAAAGATCCACAGTGCTGGTTTCATCTAAAGCCAACCTAAACCGAAGAGCTCATTGAAAATGGGCTTTTTTTTGATATCATATACCATGTATGAGTAATGAACTTCCCTTCGTAAGAAAAGCACTGAGCACCCTCAATGGGCATGAAAAAACCGCCATAGATTTAGGATGCGGGTATGGACGAAATTCCTTATTCTTGGCCAGAAATAACTTCAACGTCGTAGCGGTAGACAATTATCAGGAATATCTTGATAAAATTCAGGCGGAGGATTTGGGTGGCAAGATTAAAACAATGAATGCGGATTTGACGGACTTCAAATTTTTCCAAAAATTTGATTTTATACTATGTACTTTTGTCTTACATTATTTTGAAAAAGACACCTCAAAAAGAATAATTGCCGATGCGATTAACCATCTAAACCCTAAAGGCGTATTAGCGATCGCCCTAATGAAAACTCCAAACAGATTGAGTTTCGAGGAGCTAAAAGAGGAGGTTGCAGGTTTATCTACTTTGGTCTGCACCAGAAAGATAATCCACGATGAGCCTCATCCGGGAGCACAATACTCGCACGAGCACGATGTGTTATTCTACGTTGGAGAGAAGCCTCAAGACTAAAACAATAAACGCTACCCGCTCCCTATAACTATCTATAACCCGTCTCGCCTCGTCAAAGCCAACGGCGAAGACCGCCAAATAACCTTGGTCTTCTAGCAAAGATAAAAACTTCGCCTGCTCGGCTATATGGTCGGAGGTGTACGAGCCGTCCCGTTTCTTGATGCGAGCTCCGTCTCGCTTTAATTCAATAAAAAGACCAGCATATTCATCGCAAGGTTTTGCGATGAATATGTCTGGCCACGCTCTCCTTTCGCCATTTTTGTCGCTTCTGGAGATTAGCCTGGTAAAAAGACAACTTCACTCCGGAGCCGAAGTCTGAATGAAAAATCACTTTCGGATAGCGAACCACCAAATAATCAGCAAGCATTACTTGGATTTCGCTCTCTAATTGTTTTAATTATACCTCTCTTAAAAGACGGAATACAGTGAGGACCTTAAGTCGATTACTATCTCCGGGGCGACCTATGCCAAAGTTGCGCAGCGATACTGCGATGGAATCGGCTGGCATACCAGGCCGGCGATTTTATATACAGAAGCAAAGGATGTAAAGTCCCTCTTCTGATCAACTCATGCACCTTATTAACCCTCGGATTATATCCGGGGGTTTTCTTTTGTATAAAAACTGGCCAGCCTTTTTTAATAACTTTACAATTTGAGGATAATCTGATATTATTTTGGGTAATTATGAGTAAAAAAGAATTACATCCAAAAGATTATCGTTTTGTAGTTTTTTCAGATGAGGCAGCGAATTTCTCTTTTCTAACCAAATCAACTGCAAAAAGCGACGAAACGGTTAAATGGACTGACGGAAATGAATATCCATTAGTAAAGGTACAGATTTCCTCAGCTTCACACCCATTCTTCACTGGCGAAGAGAAGATTATCGATACCGAGGGTCGCGTCGATCGCTTCAAGGCTCGTGCTAAGAAAGCTGAAGAACGCAAAGCTGCTCTTTCAAATAAGGCTAAAAAAGCTGAAAAAGAAGCAGAAAAGAAAGCCGCTAAGGAAGATTAGTCTAGATAAAAATAAAGATGTGAAAAACCATCTTTATTTTTTTGTTTATTTTTTTGTCCATTCCCTGTTATAATAATTGTACGGGTCTTTAGCTCAGTTGGCTAGAGCGTACGATTCACATTCGTAAGGTCACTGGTTCGAGCCCAGTAAGACCCACCAAACGGTTTATATAATAATTTTTATCTATTCTGCAATCTATAAGTGTCTGTTAAATCCCTTATTAAAATAGAGGGCTATTTTTATGCCATTTTTACGACAAATACGTGTCAAAAATCGCAATTTGCCTCTATAATTTTGTCTGTTAAATCCCCAATCAACTGCAAATAATCTAAACTGGGTTAGGGAGATTATACTTTACCACCCATCTACGATAACGGTATATAGCGCAATAAGCTGGTAAAAATAGTACAGTCGAAACTATAGAATACGCCATAACGGCTGTTGTCATTTCAATCTGGTAGCAATAATCAAAACACAACTTAAACGGATAGCCTACCAAATTCAACTCACGAATTAGGCATCCTCCTACGCATCCAATATGGACAGCTGCTAATATAAGGTATGGCAAAAACAGATTACCTTTTACAACCCGACCATAGTTGTATTTGGCTAATGCAATGCCAGAATTATAGGCTAAGAATAATCCCACAATTGCAAGTGGAGCAAGGAAAATAGCGACAAAAATCTGCGCACTTGCCACATTTGCCAAAAAAGGCAACGTATGTGGTACCCAAATTATCACAATGATTATAAAAAAGATAAGACTAACAACATTTGGTTTACTAATTGCTTTTTTAGGTATATTATTTTGTGTTTTTTCTGGTTTCATATTAAGTATTGTAACATCAACTCACAACTTTTCTGTAAGTCGTCACTGCTGTATTCTGTTAAAACCTGGTTAATTGAGCCCCACCAAGTTACCTATATTAGAATGCTTGGGTGTTACGGAGGTATATTTTTACTGATTAAAATATGTTAAAATATTTCTATATAATGTTAATTTTTCTAAAATATAAGTAAATAGAATCAGGTTTTGTGAGGAGAATAGATGGAAGAAAAAATCAAGAGTTTGAAAAAGGAGGCGGAAGAAGTTACGCTTTTTTTGTCAGACCCCAACGCTTATATGAATGAGGATTTTGCTTCTAAATCGAAACGACTTGCAGAAATAAATGAAATTATTGAAATTGATGGAAAAATTACACAGTTGAAACAGAATATTGTGGAGGCTGAACAATTGCTCAGCGATGTAGATTTTGCTGAGATCGCAAAGGCAGATATTGAGCATGCGGAGAGCGAAATAGAAAAACTAACAGCTAGTTTAGAGGAAAAATTAATTCCTAGAGACCCAGATGATGACAAGCCGGTGATCATGGAAATTAGAGCTGGAGCTGGTGGTGATGAAGCTTCCCTATTTGCATCCGAACTCTATCGTATGTATTTGCGTTACGCTGAAAAACATGGGCTAAAAACTGAACTAATGTCTGAAAATGCCAATGAGGCGGGTGGAGTTAAGGAAGTGGTGGTGAAGATTTCTGGTGAAAGGCCGTTTGGCAGCCTCAAATTTGAGGGTGGTGTACACCGAGTACAGCGTGTGCCAGTAACGGAGTCTCAGGGGCGAATTCATACTTCGACAGCAACAGTTGTGGCTCTTCCAGAAGTTAAAGAATCGGAAATCGAGATTGACGAAAAGGATCTTAGGATCGACATTTATCATTCGGGCGGCCATGGTGGACAGTCGGTTAATACGACAAACTCTGCAATTCGGATTACACACTATCCTTCCGGTCTCGTTGTGGCAATGCAAGATGAGCGATCATTGAGACAGAATAAAGAGAAAGCAATGATGGTACTCCGCACACGTCTAAATGACATTAAGCGTGCAGAACAGGCGGCGAATGCTTCGGCGGCGCGAAAGTCATTAATTGGTACTGGCGACCGTTCTGAGAAAATTAGAACTTATAACTTTCCGCAAGACCGCGTGACTGATCATCGAATTCATTATTCGCGCTCGAATATTAATGCGGTAATGGATGGTGATCTCGATGACATTTTAGCGGAGCTTAAAAAATACGAGATGCAAGCAATTCGTGACGAAAACGGTATTGCGGAGTAAGGAGTCAAATGGCGTTAACAATTAAAAGATGGCTAACGCAGGCAAAGACTTTGGTTAATCCAATTGATGCAGAGTTAATTCTAACTAATGTGTTTAAAGCTGCCGACCGAACTTATCTTGTGACGCATGAGGAGTCGGTTTTGTCAGATAAAGAGAGACAAACCGCAGATCGGATGCTGAGTTTGCGTACGCAGCACGTGCCACTCGCCTATATTACTGGTGAGAAGTGGTTTTATGGTCATAAATTTAAGGTGAATCCAGATGTTTTGATTCCTAGACCAGAAACTGAGGTGATGGTTGATCTTGCGGTACGGCTTTATAGTGATATTTTAAAAAAGAAGATTGAAACTTTTGACTTATTGATTAAACAGAAGTTTGGTACCATTGAGCCAAGTTGGCCAGACAATCCGGTAATTAAGGAAGAATATGCTAGGTTAAAAACGGAAATTATGTCGCCAGTACTGATCTTTGAGGTTGGGGTAGGCTCTGGTTGTGTGTCTGTTTCGACGGCACTCGCTTGTCCTAATGCAGAGGTGATAGGTATAGATATTTCTAAAGAGGCTTTGAAAGTGGCGGTGGTGAACGCTGCTCAATATAAAACTAAGAATTTACACTTGACGTCGGGTGATTTGCTATCAAACGTAAAGGATGACGCGCCGGCTCCAGATATTTTGATGGCAAATTTACCTTATGTGGACCGAGCATGGGAGTGGCAGTCGCCTGAGATTGAATATGAACCAGCGGTGGCGTTGTTTGCTGAGAAGAATGGACTGGAACTCATTTATAAGCTGATTCGACAGGTTCGTAAAAAATGGGCTAAGCTGTTTGAAGAAAAAGTTTTGCACCAAAAATATTTAATTTTAGAGTCTGATATGAGTCAGCACGAAAAAATTATTCGTTATGCTAAGCGCTACGGATTCAAATATGTTGGAAGTGAAGGCTTGATTACCTGTTTTGAGTATTAGGAAAAAATAGACCCCCTAAGGGGTCTATTTTAATTTATTGCTTATAAGCTGTGAGCGTTAGTTCGAGATTTTCGGTTTTACCATTGCGAATAATCGTAAGAGTAACAGTGTCGCCTACAGAATATTCACCAATTAAACTAGAAAGTGAACCGGAGACGCCAATCTCTACGCCATTAACAGAGGTAATTACGTCGTTTTCTTTGAGGCCAGCCTTATCACCAGAACTGCCTGGAATAATAGCATTGCTGCTTTTGCTGGAAGAAATTAATGCGCCATGGCTAATATCTAGTTTTTTCTGTTTAGCAATTGTGGGGGTAAGGTTGATATAGCGAACGCCGATAACGGCACGTTCAAAACCTTGACCCTTTAGCACATTATTAATAATACCCTTAACGCTGGAAATAGGGATAGCAAAACCAACGTTGTTGCCCTGACTGGCGTAGGCGGTATTAATACCGATAACCTCGCCAGCAGCGTTGAGCAGGGGCCCACCGGAATTTCCTCCATTAATGGCGGCGTCGGTTTGGATCATATCGGAGAGAGTTTCAATCTGGGTACGAGAAGAGTCGGTGGCGGTGAGACTACGACCTTTACCTGAAATAATGCCAGAGGTGACAGAGTTTTGGTAAGCACCAAGCGCATTACCAATGGCAATAACTTGTTGTCCTGCTGAGATAGTCTTAGAGTCGCCTAATTTAATAGGTGTAAGATCTTTAGCATCTTTAATTTTGATAATAGCAAAATCATTGAGTGGGTCGGTGCCAATTAGTTCGACATCTTCGAAAGCGGTGCCATCATCAAGGAGAACGCCAATTTTCGTGGCGCCAGATACGACGTGTTTATTGGTTGCAATATAACCGTCGCTACTAAGAATAAAGCCGGTACCGGCAGCAGTTGCTGACGATTCGGAGCTTGTAAGTGATTTTTGGGTGGTGCTGGTAATGATTGAGACTACACTTTTTGATACGGAATTAGCCACGCTGGCAATAGAGCCTTCGGTGAAGTTTAGTGAATTACCATTGGAGTTGGGACTGTAGACGCGTGAATTAAGTTCAGAATAAAGAGCGTGATTTAGATGTAAGCTATAGAGACCACTAGCAAGGGCGATGACTGCTAATAATACAACTACTGGGTTAGTTTGAGCTTTTTTGGTTGTATTTTGATCAACCGGCTGAATTAGGTTTTTATAGTCTACGGTTTCCTGCTTAGCCTTTTCCGTTTTATTATTTGATGCGTCTGAATGAGACTCGTTGGTCATATTTTTACCTCCTTTATACGGTATTAAACGTTGAATAATGGTTTACTAAACCACAGTACGATAATAACAATGAGAATAATTGAAAAGATAGCTGGGGTGGCAATTTTTGAAAATGAGAATTCTTCGTTGCTGGAGTAATTTTTAAAAATGTAGCCCAGAAGAAAAGTGAGCGCGGTTAGGAGAATGGCGGATTGCGGAAGGAGGAAGCCGATTTCTCGATAAGTGTAGACGATGAGCCAGGATTGGGAAAGCCAGGAGATTTCGGTAAAAAGAAGACCGATAATCAGTGATAAAAATGTGAAGTCGGTGTCATCACCTTGGACGAGCACATGCCTGGCTGCAGCAAAACCGACAAGAAAATTAAGAAAAACCGGAAAAACGGAGTTAGCGGTAGCGGTCATAAGAGTAGTGGCGGTGGTGCCTAAGAAGACCGCGAGAAGAGATTGCAAAGCCGAGGCACGCTCAGAAGACATTGGCTTTAAGATGATAAGCCAGGCGGAATAAGAAATAGCAAGTATAAAATGAATGGGTAGAAGTGTTGGGCCAGAACAGTAGGTAATGAAGATGAAAGAGAATCCAACAATAAGGTCGACTAAGTTTGATTTGAGGTTAAGAAAGAGGTAGCGAGGGCGTACTGCGAACATGCGCCACTTCGAAAGAATGACGAGTAAAACGCCTGGAATCCAGCTTGCTGTTGAGAAGGTAATAAAAACAGAGCCAAGTCCAAGAATAAGATTAAATAAGGCGTGCAGCACCGTACTAATAATGTTGCGCCCCTTACGTATTAAAACATAATCTGACATATATAAATATTATAACCTAAAATAGACGAATTTTATCAAAAGGATAGAGGCGTAATAGGACTGGGCCGATGATGCGGCAGTATGGAATAGTGCCAAGACCATAGCGAGAATCATAGGAGTGAGTGCCTTCGCGATTGTCGCCGGCAACGAAGATTTCATCTTCAGGCACGGTCATGTCGACTTCGCCAGCGGTATATTTCTTTGGTCCATCTTGATCTGATTTTCTGGTTGATTCGTCAGGGTTAAAACCTTCAGGGTGTTCTTTATTGTAAACGGTCAATTTACCATCTTTTACAACAACGCGCTCGCCCGGAAAAGCGATGACACGCTTAATGATGTATTGGTCACGAATAGAGGCCTCGACGCCACAGGTTAATGGGCCGCTAGCATCTCCGTTAAGAAAGACAATGATTTGGCCGCGTTCTGGAACATATGGTTTACCAAAAAAATGCGAGAGTGAGACAGCAGCACGGTTAACGATTAAGCGATCTTTGCCATGCAGGGTGTTTTCCATAGAGGCGCCCACTACATTGTATGAACGCATGATGTAAGTATTAAGAAAATAGGTACCAAGAATCACAAAGAAGACAAAAATAATCAGGCTAAAAATGTCTTTTAGCAGGGGGTGTCTTCGAATGAAAGAGACTTGATTATCCACTATCTTATTTTAGCATAAATAATTTAGGATTTTCTATTTTGTGTAATAATTTCGTAGGAATTCTTGCTTAAACTGATGGAAACGATCCTCTAAAATAGCTTCACGAATTTGTTCAGTGAGACGAATAATAAAGCGCAGATTGTGCATGGACGCGAGGCGATAAAACTTTGCCTTTAATTCCCCGTCGCCGGAGCGCCAAAGGTCACGAAGTTCACCACGGGTGTGACTGGCTTGGCAGGTAGGGCAGTCACAGTCTTCGTCAAGTAGAAGATTTGAGTCTTTAAATTTACGTAAATTAATGTCCCCGTATTTAGTGTATATCTTGCCATGCCTGGCTTCTCTAGTAGGGGCAACGCAATCAAAGGTATCGGCTCCCATTTCTGCACCATTTAAAATATCGTCTGGATGAGAAAGTCCTAAAAGGTGCCGAGGTTTATGCTCTGGGAGTTCCTCATTACACCAACGAAGAATCTCAGAGAGGTCTTCTTTGAGAAATGCGCCACCGAGTCCATAGCCATCAAAAGGCATAGCGCCAAGTTTTTTAGCAGTACTACGCCTAAGATCTTCCCAGTGGCCGCCCTGGAGTACGCCGTAGAGACTTTGGCGATAGCCAAGGGAGTCCCGTAATTTAAAGTGTTCATCGAGACTACGCTGAGCCCAGCGTTCGGTACGGGCTAAGGCTTCGACGTTGTAGTCGTAATCATCGGCGAGTGAAGTTAATTCATCAAAGGCCATATGAATGTCGGCGCCTATCCTACACTGAATTTGCATGGATTCTTCGGGGCCAATAAAATCAGGTTGACCATCAAATGGATCGGTAAAATGAACTCCGTCCTCAGTGACATGAGCAAGACGTTCTTTGTGGGCTGTATTGGTTACACCACGCTCTTTGTCCATAGAGACTACTTTGCCTAGTCCAGAGCCAAGTGACATGACTTGAAAACCACCAGAATCAGTGAGGGTGGGGCCAGACCAGCCCGACCAGTTAGACAGTCCTTTCTCGTCGGCAATTTGATAGGAAGTTCGACGTAAATGATAGCCATTGCTCAGCATAGCTTGAGCGCCTATAGAGACAAGGTCTTCTGGTTTTAAGAATCGTACGTAGCCTTGGGTACCAACGGTCATAAAGGCCGGGGTTTTTATTTCTCCATGTGGGGTTTTAATTGTGCCGGCTCGTCCAAGGGCGCCAGGAATTTTATGGTCAATCTGGAAGCTAAACATTATTCAAACTTTCAGTTATGATTCTGTTGTTCCCTGGACTTCTTTGGCTGTCTGCTCCTCGTCCTTTAAAAATGGACGAACTTTGGCAACAATGAGAAGTTCGATTGGTGACAGAATCAATTCGAGACCTAGGCCGAGGAGGTAGGCGAAGAGCGCCTGATTAAGAAAATCATTGAATGGAAGAACGCCAAGGAAGGCAATGGTTTCAAAGATAAGACTGTCGAGAAAATGAGCAACGATTGATGATCCAAGTGCACGTACAAGGAAGAGTTTTGAGCCGGTTTTCTTCTTAATTTTTTCGAAAATAAAATTGTTAGAAAATTGCGAGAAAAGGTAGGCGGTCAGTGAGCCAATGATGATGCGTGGAGCAAAACCAAGGACATTTACAATGGAGTTTTGCATCTCTTCAGTCCCAGCAAAGGGAGGGAGAACGCAGACAGCCCAGAAGACGAGGGCGGCAAGAATATTGAGAAGGAGACTGGAAAAGATGACGGACTTAGCTACTTTTTTGCCGTAAAACTCGATAATGATGTCGCCGAGAATGTATGAGATTGGAAAACAAAGAATCCCCCCATCAACAGCAATTCCGAACATATTCCAAAGCTTGGTGGCAGCTAAGTTTGAAATTAGCAGAATACCTGCGGAGATTGCCGTGAGGTAGATGAGAGCAGTTTGTCTAACGTTTGTGGTTGATGCAGTGGATTTAGAATTCGACATTGATTACTTCGCCAAGTTTATTTTGGATAGTACCGTGAACATTTTTAAGTTCTAGGGCAGCACAGTCGTTTCCTGCGTAGTCCTTTTTGGTGGACTCATATGCGGCTTGGTTTAAGGCTTCGTCTTCAACAGCATAGGCTTCAGCAGTGATGCGAAGAGCACCTAGAGTGTCGTGTTTTGCATAGATTTCAACCTTTGGATTGTTCTTAATCTGAGCAAAAACTTTTTTATTATTTTTAGTACCAATGTAGAATTTGCCATCAAGGATGCCGGCTGCGTCAAAAGGACGCACATGTGGCTGATCTCCTTCAGTGGTGGCGATCATAAAAATTCCTTCAAGAAATGGTAATACTTGTTCCATAATATACTCCTTAAATTAGTTCTCAATAATTATGTCATAGACGGATTAAATAGTCTATGAATTTAATCGTCCATTACCTTTTTAATGGCGGCATATTCGTCAATGATAACTTTGATACAGCCGGCAATTGGAATAGCAATTAGACAGCCAATAAGACCAAAGGCATACATACCGATGATGATGGAAATAAGAATTATAACTGGCGGTAAGCCAAGACCTTTACCTTGGACTCGTGGGGCTATAATGTTGTTTTCAATTTGTTGATAGATGAGGTAGAAGAGGAAGAAGCTGAAGGCTGCCCATGGGGAGTTGACGAAAAGGAGAACGGTATTGATGATACAGGCGATGACTGGTCCAAACATAGGGATGAGGTAGAAGAGGAAGGAGATGAGTCCTAGAGGAATAGCGATACCGCCTGGAACGCTAAAAATTAAGCAAAGAATAAAAACACTAATGGCGGTAATAGTGCCGTCTAGAAGTGCAATCAAAACTTGTGCGGAGACGTATTTGGCAACTACGGTACTTAGTTTAGAGGTGACGCGATGCCAGACGCGAGTGGCTTGTGCGTTGCGAGAAGATGAGATAGTGCGCCAAAAATTTTCTACTAAGGTTGGGCCTTCGAGCATGAAAAGGATGGTGAGAACGATGGTGAGAATGATGTTTGTGAGAATGGTGCCGATAGTACCGACACTACTAATTGCAATACCACTGAGATTATTGAGTAAAGTATTGGAAAAATTACGTAAAGCCACAAGAAGTTGCGCTTGTAGGTCAGGAATGCCAAAATATTCACCTATACGATCTAGGTTGAATTCGCCAATGACAGTAGAGATTTTTTGAGGAGCAGAGGCGAGAAAAATTGAAACTTGAGAGACAATCATTGGCCCAACGACGGCTACAATTGTTGAGAAGCCAAGAACGACGACGAGAACAGCAATAATGGCAGTGAGTCTAGGGCGTTCCTTCCTTTTATCTATTTTATCAATTAGTTTAGCTAAGGGGCGCAAAGCTAGGGCTAAGAATGCTGAAATAAAGATAATGATAAGACCACTAGCAGCTTTAAAAATTAAATAGCCAAGACCGGCAAAAGCAATAATAACGAACCAAAAGCGAATAAAAGTTTTAGTATCGACCTCAATTGTACGTGACATGTATCTCCTCTGTTTTTATTTAGTATAGCTGAGTTTTTAAGAAAAAGAAATAAGCTATTTTAAGTATTGCCAAATTGGCTGGCCAGCTTGGTCTTTAATGATAAAACCAGCGTGTTCAATTTCTTCACGAATCTGATCGGCAGTTTGAAAATCTTTTTGCTGCCGGGCCTTCTGGCGTGTGTGAATGAGACTAACTATGGTCTCATCGGGGAAATGTTGTTCTGTGAGTAATCCAATACCAAATAGATTATCAACTAGAGCCCAATCATCCAGAGTGAGCTGATGCTGATCGATATATGAAAAAGCCTCAGCGGAATTAAGGTTATTGTCTACAAATGAGATGATCGCTTGTGAATTTTTGGTCTGTGGTGTGGAATTTTTGTTTTGTAAGTCATTTATGAATTCTGTAAGAACTGTTGGATTATTAAAATTAAGATCTGGATTGCTAGATTGTAATATTTCAGCAATTTGGTTTTTCCATTTGAGACGACGGATTCTAGAAGATTCAAGATCGGAAAGCGTAAAGTTGCGTTCGGACTGATAATGGCCTTGGAGGATCCACATTTTAAAATCAAGTGGCGAAAATCCACGCTCCTTAAGATCATGAATAGTATAGGCGTTACCAAGAGACTTGCTGAATTTTTGGCCTTCACTGGTAATAAAATTACAGTGTAGCCAAAAACGAGCCATAGGTAAATCGAAAGCGGCTTCGGATTGGGCGATCTCATTTGTATGATGAATAGGGATATGGTCGATCCCACCAGTATGAATATCAAGTGTTTCGCCTAGTTCGGTGTGAGAAATAGTAGAACACTCGAGATGCCAACCTGGATAGCCTGGACGACCTTGAAAATCCCATTGCATGGCATGATCTTCCCCATCTTTGATAAATTTCCAAATGGCAAAATCAGAAACATTACGTTTTTCAGGGTTAAATTCCACACGAGCGCCTGCTTTAAGGTTACTCAAGTCTAATTTAGCAAAATCGGCATAAGTGGAAAATTTACTGGTATCAAAATAGATGCCATCAGAGGTCTCGTAAGTTAATCCTTTATCAATCAGGGTTTGGACGAGAGCTAGTCCCTGCTTAATATAGTCGGTAGCGCGAGCAATTTTTGTTGGCTTAATTAAATTAAGTGAGTAAAAGTCATCAAAGAAAGCTTGAGTATAAAAATCGGCAATTTCCCAAACCGTTTTGTTTTCTCTTTTTGCGCCTTTTTCCATTTTGTCATCCCCCTCGTCACTGTCAGAAGTGAGATGACCAACATCGGTAATATTCATGACACGATTTGGGGTCCAGCCGTGAGTCTTGGTGAGACGCACTAGAAGATCCCAGTAAATGTAGGCGGCGAAGTTGCCAATATGAGCGAAGCTGTAAACGGTTGGGCCGCAAGTGTAGATTTTGACATTTTGTTTATCTTGCGGGATGAATTCTTGAATTTTCTTAGTTGGAGTATTGTATAGATACATTTTAGAAGCTTCCAATAAAAGTTGTTTCCTCTGTAGTAGATTCCTGTTCGTAGGTTTCAATTAACTTATAACTACAGGTAACGAGCTCGCGGAGAGTGTCTTGATAGTTTGTGTCATAAATTCGAAAACCTGCAGCATAAGGATGTCCACCACCACCAAAGAAGCCGGCAATTTTGTCAGAAATGGGGAGAGATGAACGAATTTTACCAGTTAACTTGCCGTCGGGATAGGTTTTAATAGCTACAGCAACTTTTACGCCTTCAACCATTTTCATTTCTTCAAGAATCAAGACATTAGGATTGTATTCGTCTGAATATTCTTGAATTTCTTCCCATGGGATATGAATTGTAGAAAGCTGACCGTCAAGTGAATAATCGATACGCTGAATTAATTCTGCTTTATAGGCAAGAATGCGCTGAGACTTCTTCATGAATTCTTTGCGATTTTCCTCGAGCTCGCTAATATTAGCACCTAGATCTTGTAGGTTAGCGGCTAGACGAAAAGTATCGCCAGAAACTCCAGCGGAGGTGAGCCCCAGTGTGTCGGAAAGTAGGCCTTGGAAGATATATTCGGCAGCCGCCTTATTGATTTCTAGCCCTGTTTGTTGTGCTATGTTATAGATTACATTGGTGCAAGAAGGAAGATGTTCAATAATTGATTGGTGTGGAAAATCGAGGTCATCAGGAGTCTCGTGATGGTCAATGACAAAAATGGGTTTAGTGTAAAGAAGATTCTTGATCGTAAGGTCATCAGTTAATTTACTGAGCAGAATTTGAGCGGCGGTGTCGACAATGATGTAGCCATCAGCTTGGTAATCGATTTCGCTGGAAATTTTTGACCAGTCTTTATAGTAACGAAGATATTTTGGAATATTTACTGGACAAAATTGAGAGACTTGTTTGTCTTGAAGTAGGGTCTCAAGCGCTAGAGCGGAGCCTAAGGAGTCACCGTCAGGATTTTCTGCCTGGATAATGCAGATTTTTGACTTATCTGAAATAAACTTAGTAAAATTTTCGTACATTAAGTTAATTATAACAGACGAAGAGAGTTTTAGTTTTAGAATGAATCGTCGATTTCGCCTATTAGTTTGATACTATCGGCGGTAGGCAGGCTTTCAACTTCTTTTAGGCGACGTTCAATTTGACGAGAGGTTGTGGCGGCGGCGTCAATTTTATTAGCAGATTCTTGAAGTTTTTTCTTGGTGGCTTCAAGGAGATCGCCAAATTTATTAAACTGAGTTTTAATGGCGCCAAGGACCTGCCAGACTTCGCTACTACGTTTTTCAATGGCCACAGTACGGAAGCCCATGAGGAGCCCAGACAAGGTGACAGGGAGAGTAGACGGAGAAGTAATACTAATATTGTATTTTTGACGAATTTCGTCGGAAAGACCTGGGATGCGTAAAATCTCTGCATAAAGAGACTCTGTAGGTACAAACATCATGCCAAAGTCGGTAGTAAAAGGGGGCTCGATGTATTTTGTGGAGATTTTTTTGGCCTGTTCTTTAACGTCGGTAGCTAGGGCCTTTTGGAAGGTAAGAATGTCGGCCTTATTGCCTTGGTCGTAGGCGGCGATGAGACGAGAGTAATTCTCAACCGGAAATTTCGAGTCGATTGGAAGATAGGTTTCATGGTCTTCTTCCCTACCTGGCATTTTGACTGCAAATTCGACGCGATCGGCAGAGCCGGGTTTTGTGTTGATATTTTCCTGGTATTGGTTGGGGCTTAAGATGTCTGAAATAATACTGTTTAGTTGAACTTCGCCATAAATACCTCTCGTTTTTACGCCTTCCATGACTTTTTTAAGATCACCTACGCCGGTGGCAAGATTTTTCATCTCTCCAAGGCCTTTATATACACTGGTAAGTTGTTCGGAGATGGTCTTGAAACTTTCGTTGAAGCGTTTTTCAACGGAGGCTTGTAGTTTTTCATCGACAGTTAGTCGCATTTCTTCAAGTTTTTTGGCATTATCGGTTTGGAGATCTTTTACTCTTGAGTCAACTGTTTTTTGAATGGTCTGTAGATTGGTGGCAATTTCCTTACGATTATCCCTAAATCCATCATCAACGCCTTTCGTGATTTTATCTACGGTGGTTTCAACACGGATCATGCGTTCGTGAAGGTTCTTAGAAGCCTCAACGATTTGATCAGTATTTTTAGTCATGGTCTCAAGTAATTTAAGAAGATCTGATTGAGTAGCGTTTGTTCGGTTTTTGATGATAATAAAAAGAATGACGACTAGAAGAACTAAAATCGCTATGCCTAGAATGGCTAAAATATTTTGATCCATAAATGTGAAACCTCCAAAATGATAGTAATGATTTGATTTTAGCATAAAAAATTTGGGAGACGAAATAAAGTCTAGAGTTGAGTACGGTTTGTGAGGGCGGCACCTAAGGTGATTTGGTCGGCGAAGGAGAGATCAACACCCAGAGGAAGGCCTCGAGCTAGTCGTGTGACTTTGAGGTCAGGATATTTGCCGGATAGTACGCGTTGTAAAAGAAGAGCAGTACTCTCACCTTCAACACTAGGGTTGGTGGCGATAATAATTTCCTGCACCTTATCATGCTCTACCCGTGAAATGAGCTCCTCAATATGAAGTTTGTCGGGGGTAATACCATCGATTGGAGAAATGGCGCCGCCAAGTACATGATAGGTACCGTGGTACTGTTTGGTTTGTTCGATGGCGTAGATATCTAGAGGTTCTTCAACAACAAGAATTGTACTCCTGTCGCGCTCCTCTTTGTCATAAAAAGGAGAGACCTCCTCGTTGTGATTAATTAGTGCGAAGGTGATGGGGCAGGTCTTAACATCGGAATGGAGGTGACTCAGGGCATCGATAATAGTGTCTGTGATTTTCTTATCGGCACGAAAAAGATAGGTAGCATAACGTTCGGCCGTGCGTGGACCGACTCCTGGGAGATTCCCAAGTGCTTCAATGGTATTTTCTAGGGCTTGTGGCAACATTTGATTACATGCCAAGACCGGAAAGACCGCCTAGTTGACCCATAAGAGGTTTCATTTTATCCGTTGCGATTTCTTGAGCTTTAGCATAGCCGTCGCGGAAGCAGTTTTCGATCCAGCGTTCAAGTTCAGAAATATCATCAAGATCAATGCGAGAAGGGTCGATAGAGACCTTTTTAACCTTAAGTTCGCCGGTAATTTGGACAACAACAGCACCGTCGCCGGCTTCAACTTCTACGATCTCGTTTTTTAAGTCTTTTTGGGCTTTTCTTAACGTATTAATCATTTTCATCTGGTCAAAAGTAGCACCCATAGAACATCTCCTTATATATTTATTATTTTACTTATTATAACAGATTACTTTACGGAATATAGGTATAGACGATCAGAGTTTTGGGATTTTGAGGAGGTATAAACTTTTTGAAGTTCTAATTGCGTATGGTTGGTTTTGCCAATGGTGTAGATTTTTGAGTTTTTAGGTAGGCTACTTACATCCGTAGTGATGTAGTAGTTGAGCGAGTCTCTGAAGATTGGCTTAACGGTGTTGGCGGCAATTAATAGTTTTGAAAAATCATCGTTTTCGTCAAGGAGTAGGTAGTCACCAGCTTTTGCATGGGTAAGAACCATAGACAGATCACTATTGAATTGATTAGCTACTGGGGCGGCATAACGATAGCCAGAGATAAAATGTGAAAGATCCGAGGTAATCATGGTGAAGAGAAAGATAGCGATTGGAATTACACCGAAGAGCTTCGCGTAGGGGTTTTCGGGAAAAAGATTGTACCATTTGTAAATAATATAACGTAGGCCATGTGCGATGAGGATAGTAAAAGGCAGAATTAAGAGAACGGCGTAATCGGTGTGGAAGCCAGAGATGAGAATAGTGAAAATAATTAAGAAAATCGCAATAGAGTTTCGACTGGCAAAAAAGCCTTTAAAGGTGGAAACTAGGCCAATAATAGCAATGAAGGTGGCGGGTAGACTAATTTGAGGTGCGAGGAAGATGCTTTCTATGACACCATGCCAGGTGAAAAATGGTAGGAAGGCTTGCTTGAGATTATTAAAATAAGTGGAAAGTTTAAAGTCGCCTGAGTAAAGAAGCGGCTTAATGGTTTCTGGGTGTTGCAAAAAGATGAAACCCATAAAACCGAATCCGATTAGAATAAATAAACTAACGAGAATAAAGGGAAGGCGGGGGAGGTTTTTAATAGTAAAGCGAAGGTGCGGATGAAGAATGGTATAGATGAGAATGAGAATGATGAGATAAATCATGTAAGGGGTGAAGCTGGAAAGAAATAGGGCAAAAGCAAAGATGAAGGACCAAATTGGGGCGGGTCGTTCTTTGCCTTGAACCTTGGAGCCAAGCCAGAGTAGTAAGGTCGGCCAGAAGACGACCATAATAAGAGGAGTGCCGTTACTTACTAGGAAGAGAAAGTTTGAGGAAAGGACGGCAATAATACTGGCGATAATGGCGGTGTTATTTTTGAACCAGCGGTTTAAGAGAAGAATCAGAAAGAAGCCTAGAAAACCACCAACAATGATACTTGGAATAATGACGGAATAGGTGGTAATACCAATGAATTTAAAGACGGTTTTTTGGAGAAGGCGATACGGGAGATCAACGAGTTGTCCATCAAAAATACTGCGAAGGTTGAGATTTTGGCTGGCGGTAGCAGAAGTGATCTCGCTAGTTGATAGACCGGTAAGAGCGATTTTGGGTACAAAAAGTATCAATGTTAGAAAACTGGCCGCGAGAAGGATGTAGCCAATAATGAAACGATTTTTGTAAAGAAAATATTTATTTGGATTTAATTTACCCACATTAGTATTTTAGCATGAAAAATAATTTCGTGCTATTCCCTGGTTTTATCAAGTGACATAAAACGGAGGAGTTCAGGATGGAAGTAGAGTTCAATTTTGCCGATAGGCCCATGACGGTGCTTGGCCATGAGAAGTTCAGTGACATTGGTCGGTTCGTAGCCATCTTCTTGATGATAGTAATCGGGACGGTGCAAGAACATCACAAGGTCTGCATCCTGCTCGATGGAGCCGGATTCACGAAGGTCGGAGAGGACTGGGCGTGGATCATCACGACCGGTAACGCCACGAGAAAGCTGAGCAAGGGCGATGACGGGAATTTCTAGTTCACGAGCAAGGGTTTTGAGACCACGAGAGATTTCGGTAACCTCTTGCACACGGTTACCAGCATAGCGATCAGAACCGGAAATGAGCTGGAGGTAGTCAACGATAATGAGGCCAATATCGTGATCATGGGCGGCGCGACGGGCTTTATTGCGAAGTTCGAGGACGGTCATTGAACTGGTGTCGTCAAGATAAAGTGGAATTTCGCTCATCTCACCTAGGGCGTCACCAATTTTGGCAAAATCATCGGCAGTAATATTACCAGTACGGATGTGCCAAGAATCTACGCCAGAGGTGCTAGCGATCATACGATCGACAATTTCATTCTTTGCCATCTCCATAGAGAAGAAGAGGACGCCACGTTTATTGATTCCTGCAATATTATAAGCAAGGTTTTGTGCAAAAGTGGTTTTACCCATAGCAGGACGGGCGCCGATAATAATAAGGTCACCTCTTTGAAAGCCTGCTGTCTTATTATCGAGGTCACGAAAACCGGTTTTAAGCCCACGGAGCGCACCTTTATTAGTATGAAGAGCCTCCATACGATCAAAGGCATCAACTAAAAGATCCTCAAGGGCGGCATATTCGGTTTTTGTTGTTTGATCAGAAACAGCAAAAAGTTCTTTTTCGGCAGCGCCAAGCATAGCAGAGACGTCAGTAGCGCTGTCATAGGCTTGGTTAGTGATCTCGGTGCCAGCACGAATTAGGCGACGACGAATAGAAGCCTGTTCCACTAGTTTGGCATAGGATAAGACGTTGGATGCTGTGGGGACAACATTGGTTAGCTCGGTAAGATAGGGGGCGCCACCGACTTCTTTAATTAGTTTTTGATTATTAAGCTCTGATCTTAAAGTGAGTAGATCGATGGGCTGGCTATGCTCATAGAGAGACATCATGGCGCGATAAATGGTGCCATGTTTTTTCTCGTAGAAGTCAATTGGTTTGATTTTTTCGAGAACTTCCGGAAAGGCGGAGTCATTGAGCAAAATCGCACCTAATAGCGAACGTTCGGCGTCGATATCTTGTGGTGGAATGCGACCACCAAAAAGTTCTGGATCATTCTGAGAGACGGTCTTCTTTTTTGGTTTCTTTTCCGTAGTGTCTTTTGATTCTGCCATAAATAATCTCACCTATTTCCTAAAATGGGTTATCGGTGACCTCCTGTATATCACCCATTATAGCAGAAAGTGAGCTTAAGTTTGGTGAGGATGTGTCTAGCTTGGCGGTCTGCCCAGCTGCGGCCTGATCAAAGGAGACGGCAGTTTTTGGAATAACATCGGTATCGGGATTTTTAACAGTGAGATTGATTGAATTAATAGCGCCGCGAAGAATGTCGAGGTTATTTTTTTGGCTTAAAATGCGCCAATAGACTGGCTTTTCAGGATAAATATCGAAATCTTTATCATTAATCAAGAAGAAGGATTTTTTAAGAGCAGTAAGAAGAGTAGGGTTGACGTTAGATACGTTAGCAACAAAGCCATTAAAGTTAAAACTGCCGGCGGAGTCAACAACGGCTTCAGGTAGAGTTGGTGGAGCTACTGGTGTTAGGTCTTCTGGCTCGACCGGAGGAAGTGCGTGTTCAGCCTTGTGGTTTTTAGCGTTCTTAACAAGTTGATTACGGATGCTAGCAAAGGCATTGGAGGCTTCGGATTTTTTCTGAGCCGTTGATGGCGAAGGGGGTGAAGATTCAACTGTGGGGGCGGAGTTTATAACCTTATTGGAGGCCGGGGCTGAATTCGAGGTTTGGGATGTGGCTGGAGGGCTGGCTGTTTTTGTCGTGAGACTTTGGGTGGTAGAAATAAGGGCTACGGTTAGTTTTGCTTCTAAAAAATTACCAGTAACGGAAAAAAGTCGCTCAATTAAAGGCAGGGTTTTTGGGGAAGGGGTTTTAATAATTTGTTGGATTAATTCCGTGGTGATAGCGTCGGCAGCAAAACCAGCATTAAATAATGTTGAAAGAGTCTCTGTGATCTTGGCAATATCGGAGTCTTGGTAGGCTTGGAGTAAATCGGAGATCCCCTGCTGACTTGGAATACCTAGAGCTTCAGAGACGGCCGTTTCATCTATCTGCTGTTCTTTGTCGCTAATCGTACTGAGTTGATCGAGAATGGATAGGGAGTCTCTGAATGAGCCACCGCCCCTTTCGGAGATGATTCGAAGAGCAGCATCGGAAATATTAATTCCCTCTTGATCTGAAATTTTCCTGAGAAAGTTTTGCATTACTTCAGATTCGGCTAGACTAAAACGGTAGATTTGAGTGCGCGAAGCAATGGTAGCGGGAATTTTTTCGGGGTTAGTGGTGGCCATAATAAAGACAACGTGAGCGGGTGGCTCTTCAAGAATTTTAAGTAAGGCGTTAAAAGCGCTGGTTGATAGCATATGTACTTCGTCGATAATATAGACTTTGTATTTACCAGTAGTGGGGATGATCATGGCTTTTTCGCGTAGTTCACGAATATTATCAACACCAGTAAAAGTGGCAGCATCGATCTCGATAATATCGACATAGGAATCTTCTAGTTGGTAATCGAATTGATTAATTTCGTGTGCAAAGATGCGAGCGACAGAGGTTTTTCCGCAACCTCTTGGACCAATGAAAAGATAGGCGTGGGATATCTTGTTTTGCGTAATGGCTCCCTGGAGTTGATGAATAGTTTTATCTTGTCCGACAACATTAGAGAGTTTAAGGGGACGGTATTTACGATATAAGGCCTTCATTAGAAATATTCTAGCATATGTCGGTGCGGAGGGAGAATATTGATTGGTGAGGTTTTAAAAAACACCCTGGCCAGGGTGTTTTTCATTAGACTAAAAGACTTACTACTAGAGAGAAGCTTCCACTGCAGCCCAGTTGGCCTGGTCATTATTGGCTGGGATTATAACCGAAACCTGTGCTCCTTCACGAAGGCGGAAGTAAGTTACGGAAGCATAAAGAATTTCGTACTCACGGCCATTAACTTCGACGAAATATTTATCATCGTGATGAGTTAAAGTTCCAATGACGGTTTTGCGTTCAACTGGTCCGATCTGTTTGTAGAGGAATTTACCTTCAGGGGTAATAGTGAGTTTCATAATGTCACCCTCAACGAGCTTGGACTTACTGGCGTAGTTTGCTGGAACTGGATAGTTTTTGCCGTCCTGGTCAATCATGATTTGGCCGTCAAAAACACCCTCAATAATTTTACCTTCGGGTCCGGAAACTACAACTTCTCGTGGGGCGGTAATTACATCACCATCACCAACTACAGAAATAAGTAGTTCTTTGGCTGCGGCTAAATTGGTTTCCGCTTCTTGAATAAGCGAGCGGAGTCGTTTTATTTGTTTTTCTGGTAATTCAGACATCACCTCGCATCCTGTCTGTTTAATATAATATTAGTATTATATTATGTCAGTCCTGTAAAAAAGTCAACAAATAATTGAATAAAATAATTATGGAGAGATTTCCACAGCACTAACAGAGATTGTTTGACATGTGTTGTAATAAATACAGAAGTATTACACAGATAGTGTTGTGATTATGACTATGGCGAGGGGTAGATCTGTTATAATTAAGCAAATAAGACAGGAAGGGGTGAGATATATGATTCGTGTAATTGCTGGTGGAAAAAAGCACCAAGATTGGGTGAATATGGCGATTTTTGAGTATGGAAAAAGGCTAAAAAAGCCGTTTAATGTTGAGTGGCAGTTTTTTGAGGAGGATAAGTTATTAAAGTATTTAGAGGGGTGGCCATTTTCGGGGCATGAGTTTGTGATTGTTTTAGATGAGCGTGGGATAAATATTTCTTCCGTGGAGTTAGCCAATAAACTTAACCAGCAATTCGTTGATGCTAAAGATGTGGTAATTCTGATTGGGGGCGCCTTTGGTTTTACAGATGAAATTCGGGCTCGGGCTAATTTTGTGTGGAGCTTTTCGAAATTGGTTTTTCCCCACCAATTGGTGCGTGTAATGCTCAGTGAGCAGATATATCGTGCACAAGAGATTAGCCTTGGCGGTAAATATCATCACGAATAAGAATATTAACTGGTAGTTAATGTATATACTAATGGTCAAAATCTATTTTTTGTTTAGCTATACTATAATATTCTTATGGTATAATTTCAGTATCAATGATTGATTCTGAAGTTAAAACTAATTTTAGTTTATTTAAAACAAGAATATATCTAGTCTTTTGTTTTATTATTTTTGCTTTGGGTTTTATATATCTATCCTTCAATCTTCTCGCGGGGGGGGGGCGCTTTAGCCGCCTCGATGCCGAGTAGGTCGGAAATTTATATTCAGACGTCTTTTTCAAATAGCTCAGTTGATCTTCATTTTACGCCAACAGAGGCTAATTCGTCTGCGAAGAAAATTAACTCAACACGGTATACGGTGAAGACAAATAACCCAACAGGTTATTTGAACTATATTTCTAGTATTGATGAAGATACAGCACTAAAACATCATGACCCGACAGTATCTACAAAAATTATGCCAACCAATTCAAACACCCTATTTAATGCACTTACTGAAAATACTTGGGGGTATTGTAAGAATGTTAGTGGTAATAGTTTTTGTTATCCCGTATCTTCTTTGAGCCATCCGACTATCTATGACGGGGCCGCATTGAGTCACTCAAGTACTGGCTTTAATGTGACTGATGTTTATGAAATTAACTTTGGAGCGCGGGTTTCGTCTAATTTATTGCCAGGCACATATTCGAAAACTATCTTGATGACAACGGTAGCAAAAGAGTTTACTCTTGAATCCGAGTTTTTGCCTGGAACTGAATTTAATAATATAGTAACAAATCTTGATCCTACTCACAACGTAAGTACTTTTAAGCATTCAGTTACGCCGCCGCAAGATTTAAGTAGAGCCAAGATTGTTTCAACTTCAGGGTCTGATCGTCCAATTTATGCGTGGTTCGATTCTTCGGATCGTACGGTGTATTGGTGGTCTGATGCTGACGTTGCATATGTAAACGGATATGCTGCTGGAATGTTTGCAGATTTTAATCATAGTGTTTCAGATATGGACTTAATAGATATTCGTGGTATGAATACGAGTCGAGTAGTTTATATGAATCGTTTTTTCTATGACGGCTTTACGAGTGTTAAAAATTATAATATCGATGATATTGATACTAGTAAGGTAACTGATTTTACGGAGATGTTTGCATCAGCTAGGCCAGGAAATACACCAAAAACTCCTGTAGATTTTTCAAAGATAAATACAGTTAATGCAATTGATCTTTCTAGGATGTTTTGTAATAGTAGTTTTTCTTCTATTGATGTGCGCCATTTTGATACAAAAAATGTTGTTCATCTCAGAGAAATGTTTAAAGGCGTAGAGCTTAGTGCAGGTTATATTGATCTTCGAAATTGGGATGTTTCTCGAGTAAGTAGTACGAGCGGCATGTTTGACAATGCACGAATTGGACGTGTTAATATTATTGGATGGAATAGTCATAACCTGGTTGATGTGTCGAATATGTTTAGAAATGCAAATATTTCATCTGATTTAAATATGAATGGTTTTGATACCTCAAATGTCGTCGATATGTCGGGAATGTTTTCGTTCTCTAATATTCCTTATCTTGATCTTACACCATTAAACACGAGTAATGTGAAAAGTATGAGTTCAATGTTTGAGGGTGGGAGGTTTTATCCTTCATTAAATTTATCGATGTTTGATACGAGAAAGGTAGAAGATTTTAACTCAATGTTTAGAGGTATTATAGTTGATAACGGTACTTTGGATGTTTCGCACTTCGATACTTCAAATGCTACTTCCTTTGGGTTTATGTTTGATGGAACAACCCTAACTGGAAATCTCGATTTGTCAAATTTTAATACTAGTAAAGCCATAGATATGTCGAATATGTTTTCTAGTAGTGTGCTCCTAACCAGTATAAATTTATCTAGTTTCGATACAAGATCGGTAATAGATATGCATGGAATGTTTTATAGGACAGTTGGAATGCCAGATATCGATATAAGGAATTTTAATACAGCTAATGTAAGGAATATGCAGGATATGTTCAGAGAGACTGGAGCTGTTACGATTAAGACTTCTAATCTCTTTAATACTGATTCTGTAACAAGTTCGGAACGCATGTTTATGGGGGCCACTTATCTTGTTGGTGAGAATGGAACTGGGTATAATACGACTCACCCAGACGATAAAACTTATGCTAGGCGGGATACTGTTGGCCAACCTGGATATTTCACCTTCTAGAGGTAGATTAACAATAATTGTTTGTTATTGAATTTTTATCTATAATCTGATAAAATGGTGGCAGTTACCATAGACAGTGACGGATCTGCATAGAGGTGTATAAATATTTACATCTTTAGCTTGGTCTTAATTAGGTCACCGAGGAAAATTCTTAAAATTGGTAACGGATTTTAACAATTCGTAGACTTCTTAACAATCAAGGAAAAACTTTTTATGGCAATTTCAAAAGATAAAAAGAATACATTGGTTGCTGATTTAACTGAGCTACTTTCAAACGCAAAGCTAACTGCTTACGCAAATTATCAGGGACTTTCCGTTGCTGATCTTGAGGATTTGCGTAAATCTGCTCGTGAGCAGGGCGTAAAGATCAAAATTGTAAAGAACCGCTTGGTCCGTGTTGCGATGAATGAAATCGCTGTCTATAAAGACACCGATACCACTCACCTAACTGGACAATTGGTTTATGCAATTTCTGATTCTGACGAAGTTGCTCCAGCAAAAATCTTAGCTGATTTTGGAAAGACACATAAGGCATTGAAGCTGGTTGGTGGTTTTAGCGAAGCTGGTCGCATGATCGACACTGCTGAAATTACTGCACTTGCTGCTCTTCCTTCCAAGAACGAATTGGTCGCACAGGTGGTTGCACAATTGCTTTCACCAGTCAACGATTCTATCTCTGGTCTTTCCGGTGGACTTTCTGGTATTGTTTCCGGTTTGGAAGCAAAGCTAGAAGCTTAAATTTGATATATCCTTCGGGTTTATATTGAAACAATCAATGTTGTAATGTTCTAAATGAACAAATATTAAATTACTAATTATAGAAAGGTCTAACATGGCTGATATTAAAAAATTAGCTGAAGAACTAGTAAATCTTACCGTTCTTGAAGTTAACGAACTCAAAAATACTCTTAAAGATGAATATGGTATTGAGCCTGCTGCTGCCGCTGTTGCTGTTGCTGCTGCTCCTGCCGCTGCTGCTGAAGAAGAAGGCAAGTCTGAATTCAACGTCGTTCTTAAAGACGCTGGTGCTCAGAAGATCGCTGTAATCAAGGCTGTTAAAGAGGCTACTGGCCTTGGTCTTGGTGAAGCAAAAGCTATCGTTGATGGTGCTCCTGCAACTGTCAAGGAAAAAGTTAAGAAAGATGAAGCTGAAGCTCTCAAGAAAACTCTTGAAGAAGCCGGTGCTGTTGTTGAATTAGCTTAATTAAAAACCGAGTCTACGAATTTATTTAAAAAATACCCTTCGGGGTATTTTTTGTTGGATAAATTACGTGTAATGAAGTATTACGCCTAAGTTAGTATAAACGTTGTAAAAATAATGTTGTAATATTTATGCAAATCTTTGCTTTATCTATTATGCTTGTGGTAGACTGGTGGTAATCATGATAGTAAAAAATAAGAGTACTATTCAAATTAAACTGATTAGTGGCTTGATTTTTTCACTTATATGTATCTTTGTATGTAATAATCACAACGTTTTTGCTGAATCACTTTCAATGACTTTGAGCGGCGTAGATGCGGGAAATGAATTGAATTTTGATTTTGATAAGGGGGCACACGAGGCAGCAAAGGTACGTGACATTTTGATGAATATTCGGACAGATAATCGTTCTGGATATAAAGTGATGATATCCAGTGCTGGAACAGACTCGATTTTGAGGCCAAGCCAATCCGATAATACTGGTAGAATTATGCCGCTTAGTACCAGTAAGACTCTTGCAAATTTTAGTGAAAAAGAATGGGGTGTATCGATTGATCAGACAAACTTTTCGGCACTTCCAAGTAGTAGTGCGCCAATGTTAGTGCTAAATAAGACCACGGCAAGTGCGCCAGGAGTTGGTGATAGTTCGAGTGCAGGGATCCCAAAAATCAGCATCGGAGTACGTGCTGGTGGGGATCTGGTTGAGGATACCTATAGTAATAATATCTTGATAACTGTGATTACGAATCCAGTTTTGAAAACAGCGACATTCAAGAAAAATAATAGTGTACATAATACGCCTTTGTATAGTGGAGGTAATAACTATCGCATGCCATTTGCGCGATGCCCTGCTACTCTATACACCTTTCAAAGAACTAATCAGCTGAAAGCCGGCATTGGTAATAGTTTTAACGAAGCTGAAACAGGCTAAGATCTCCCTATTTATGTGTGGAATGATTATAAAGGTGGGAAGAATTATATATTTTGGTATTCAGAGGCGGATATTGTTTATGCGCCGGAAGATGCAACCTTGTTTTTAAGTAGGGTGGCTAGTTTTAAAAGAAATAATGCGTCCTGCTTTGGCGAAATTGACCTTGACGGGATTGATTTTTCGAAGACTGAGAAGATGGATTCAATATTCCTTCAAGATACTAATGCATTGCTTAGCACGAGCCCAAATTTAAAAATTTTACACCTCGAAAATATTAATGCTGCAAAAAATGCGGAGGCAGCTTTTGCATATACTAATTTGAGGGGACTTGATATGTCTAAGGTAACCTTTGAGAATGCCACGAGTTTTATACACACGTTCTATAAGGCAACGGCAGATACACACGCGGATTTTTCTAACCTAAAGGGTGGCAATGTGACAACAATGGAGAAAATGTTCTATATGTTTAAAGGGCCACAGAATTTGTCTCTTACAAGTCTTAATACTAGTACTGTTACTAATATGAAGGATATGTTTAGGAATCTAGCGGCAACAAAAAGTATTGATGCGTCGAGTTTTAATACTGAAAATGTAACAGATATGAATGGAATGTTTATGGGTACGTCTTATGTTGAAACTATTGATGTGTCTGGTTTTAATACGAAGAATGTAACTGATATGAGTATGATGTTTTATCAGAACAATTGGCTAAAAACGATTTATGGGCCAGAGGAATTTGATAGAACGAATCTTTCCCTTTCAACTAATATGTTTGGTCAATGTGGTCAGCTAGTTGGCAATGCTAGCTGGTCATATAATGCAGGTAGTGTAGATGCGACTTACGCAAGGATTGGTAAGCCTGGACTTGGAGGTTACTTTAAAGCGAAGCCTTAGATAGGTTGTAAAATTAATATCCGCCCTGTAATGATGGGGTGGATTTTTTAATCCGTTAAGCTTAACTTTAGTTTGCGGATCAGGGTATAGGAAGGGGTATTATTAATTATGGATATATAATAACTTTTAAGAATCTATCTGGGTATATGGTGGTATATTAATGGTCAATGGTGCGGTGTTAATAGTTTAGTGTTAGATGATCTGCAGTGGGTTTTAAATACGTAAGGCACTTGGTGAGACATACGAAATATCGATGACTAATAGTAAAATAGGGCACCTTGGTGCCCTATTTTATACTAGAGATTCTTAAGGTTATTGGTAGTCCTGTTGGCTTTTACTTTCGCCAGAAGGCTCCTGGGGCCGCTGAGCCGCCATCTATACGGGCGTGAGCTAGACTGCTAGCTGGTACTGTGGATCCGGCCTGGCCACGATAAGAGTCGCCAAGAGCAAAGATATTACTATAGGCAGTGACATTTGTGGTAACAAAACTATCAGAAGCGTAAATCTTTGTAATCCAGGTTGAACTCCTAAATAAGTTTGACATATCGGTAATATTATGAGTATCCCAATTTGTGAGATCTACCTCATAGAGCCAGGTGTAATCAAAAGCTGAGCTTAGGTTGGTGACATTACTTACATTAAAATCACTTAGATCTAGATATGAGACATAGGTATCATAGAATAGTTTTGACATATTTTTAACACTTGAGGTGTTGAGGCTGATTTTAATGTGCTGATTTTTCATAAAACCATAAGAGTTTCCGGAGAACATAGCTTGCATATTTTCAACAGCACTGGTGTCGAATCCATCAAGGTTGATTTCGGTAATTTCGCCGAGACCCGAGAAAGCAAAGCTAGTGTCTTTGAGGCTAGGAGCGGTGATCTTGGGGGCTTTAATTTTTGTAATGCCACAGTTGCCGTGGAAAAGTGATTTAAGAGTAGTAAGTACTGGCGCAGGTTGGGTGGTGGCTGGCCAGGTGACTTCACTTGGTCCATATCCTGAACACTCTTTTCCTTCTGCGCTGGCTCCAGTGGTACTAAACATCTTTGACATATTCTCTACACTTGTGAAGGAGAAATGCGAGAGATCAACGACTACACTACTAGAGCTTTCAAACATACTCTCCATGGTCACTGCATGACTAGTATTAAAGCCTGGAGAGAAAGATACATTATTTGATAGGCCGGTTTGATAAAACATGTAGGAGAGATCGGTGACTGCATTTGTTTTTAGTAGTGAAAAATCTATGGTTGCATTAAGAATAGTTCTCTCGAACATATGATTCATATCTAGTGCGCTGATGGTGTTTATTTTATCGAAATTGTTTAGCTCTGCTAGGTTATAAATCTGTGTAAACATATAACTAAAATCGGTGACTTTACTAGTATTAAAGACCTGAGGCAGAGTAATCTTTGTAACATAGCTGGTTCCTTTGAACATGCCTTTGACATCTGTGAGTTCACCTGTGTGAATTCTTCCAAGATCAGCTTCCTTAATGTAGCATTCCTCGAACATGAATGCCATGTTGGTGATATGGTCGCCACCCATATCTTGAGGATTGAGGGTGAGATTTTCAACTCGGCTATAAGAAAACATATAAGAAAGGTCTTCGGCGCTAGTGAATTTTAGACTGGAGAGATCGGCTACGTAGAGTGAGGTAGTATTTTTTAAGAAATTAGAAAAATCTTTGACTTTATCAAATTTGGCGTGTTTGAGATCTAGACTACTAAGTTGTCGTGCGTTTTCAAACATAGATTTAGCGTTAGTGGTTTCATTGAAATTAGCAAGAGGAAAAGTAATAGTTGAAGCTGAGCTATTATTAAACATATATGAAGCATCAGTTGATTTCTCAAAGGTGGCGGTACTTAGGTCTATTGTACCTGCTTTGGAATTCTTAAACATATTGGCTGTTGACGTAGTCTTTTTGAAAGTGGCTTTTGGAAGCTCGATAGTAGGGATGGCTGAATTCTCAAATAAAGAAGTAGCATCGTCAGCATCACTAACTTCCCAAGATGAGAAATCGGTAGCACCAAGATGATCGGTATTTTTGAAGGCGCGAGCAATCTTGTTGGCGTGTTTGGCAAAGGAGACATCGCCAATGCTGGAGACTGTAGAGTCTTCAAAGGCGGACTCGATATTTTTAATTGGTGAATTTTTAAAATATGCAAAAAATTCTGAGCTGTCAATGTCGTGATTACTCCAGCCTTTGGTTTGATAAAGAATATGTGAAATATTATTCACTTTGGAGAAATTAAGCATTTTATCAGAACGACGGTCTCTAAATTCGAATTTGAGATTATATCCGGTACCAGTGAATCCAGCAAACATATAAGAAAGATCTTCTGGGAAAACAAATTCGGTAGCTTTTGACCAGATACAGATTTTGTCCCAGTCGTTAGCTGGACGATAAATACCCATGTAAACATCGGACTCAGAATCTGGAGTGGAAATCTTAACGATGCTATCAGGACGGATGTTAACATCAGCACACTTCTTTTGACCAATGCTGAGGATTAGATCGGGATAATATTTTCTGTCATCGGGAATTTGAGTTTCAGGGCTATTGACGAGAGAAGTATCTTTTATTCCAAGAGCCGTGCGCAAGGCTGTATTAAATTCGCGTCCGGTAACGATATTGGCCTTTGACTCTTTTTCGGAAAGGACGGTAAAGATAATTTTTCCTTGATAATCACCAGACGGGACTTTGCGATCAAGACGCATGCCGATATTGAGCTTGTAATTATCTTCTGATGCATCCTGAGTGGTGACAAGAAGAGCTGGAGTGCTAAGTTTTGGGACTTGATTATAGTAATGGTTATCAGTATCAGCAATGTTGTAGCCAAATTGATTCTTCATATCATCAATGTAGTTATTATTGCCAGAAACTGAGTTGATTTTGAAGGTATTTAAGGGGTCGGTACTGGTGAGAGCGGAGTCTTCCTTGTCACTGGAAATATAAAGTTCGTAACCAGAGTCGCTATCGGTCTTTACGTTAAGGTTAAGAGTGCGAAAATAATTGGTACCATCTTTTGTTGGAGTGGCTTGATTGATGGTGGCATTGCCAGTGATGGCAATGGATGTGTTCACCGCAAAAACCTTGGGCGATGAAAAAAATAAAAGAGCAAGATTGCAGACTAGTAGAGTGAGCATCATGTTCAAATGATATTTGTGATAGCGAATAGTTGCTTTTTCTAAAAACATATACTTCTACTTTTTCTCTAATTTTATTGATACTATAAAAATGCTGTGTTTTTTACTTGTGTTTATTCTAGCATAGTATTTTATCATCGGAAGAATTTAACGGTTATTTATTCCTTTAACAGAGAATATTGTTGTAAAAAATGTATGTAATTATCACAATAATGCTTATGGTTTTTTATAATAAGTTGGTTTTTATAAAATATGTTTCTGTTTTGTTCTGGCTTTTTTTGTTGTAATAAAAAATATACCACCTGGTGGTGGTATATTTTTTGGCCAGTCTAATTAGTTGTAAATGTTTTCAACAGCAATGGATGGGCCCATGGTTGATGAAATAAAGATACTCTTAATGTATTGACCCTTGAGAGAAGCTGGCTTCATTGATTTTAATGAATCAAGGAAGGCGGTAGCGTTCTCAAGTAATTGAGCTTCGGTAAAGTTGGTTTTACCGAGACCAAGGTGGACAATAGCCTGTTTGTCGACACGATATTCGATCTTACCAGCCTTAGATTCTTTAACTGCCTTTTCGATATCAGCGGTAACAGTACCAGCTTTTGGATTTGGCATAAGGCCTTTTGGACCTAAGAGACGAGCGAATTTACCAAGTTTTGGCATGTAAGCAGGGGTAGAAATAAGAATATCAAAATTGATAATTCCCTTTTCTAGTTGCTTAATAAATTCGGTATCTTCAGCAATATCAGCACCAGCTGCTTTGGCTTTTTTGCACTCATCTTCAGGAGCGAAAACAGCTACACGAACTTCCTTACCATTACCGTGAGGCAAAACAAGAGTGGTACGGATGTTTTGATCTGCCTGGCGTGGATCAACACCAAGACGGGTGTGGATCTCGATGGTAGCAGCAAACTTTGCTGGATTGGTTTTGACTGCAAGAGCAATTGCTTCTGCTAGAGTATAGAACTTAGCGTGGTCAATGTCTTTGTAGGCGGCTTGGTATTTTTTGCCGCGGCGCTCTAGGATGGAGCGAGTAACTGGCTTTTCACCTTTTGGCTTAACTTCGAGTTCAGCTAATTTGTTTTCAGCTGCACGAGCTTTGCGCTCTTCTTCAGCTTTAACTTCCTCGACGTGTTTCTTAGACTTTTTACCAGCTTTGGCGAATTTTTCAGCAGTTTCTGGGGTTTCAGTAGCCTCGACAGTTTCGGAAACAACCATTTCTTCTGCCTTGATATTTTCTTCAGCCATATTTTTCCTTTCTGTGGTAGTAACGGGTTGATAAAACTTTTTCAACCCTCCCATGATTAATATTAGTTTGAATAAATAAATTATTCAGCGATTTCGACACCCATTGAACGGGCAGTACCAGCGACAACTTTGATGGCACCTTCAAGATCAATAGCGTTAAGTTGCTCCATCTTGATGTTTGCGATTTTCTCTAGTTGTTCGCGAGTGATTTTTCCAACTTTTTCGGTGTTTGGACGACCGGAACCTTTTTGAAGTTTTAACTCTTCACGGATTAGATCATCGACTGGCTGGCCGAGACAAGTCCATGCGAAAGTGCGGTCTTCGAAAACTTGGATGTGGACGATAACGTTTTTGCCGTTGTATTCTTTAGTTTTCTCGTTGAATGGATTGATGAAATCCATCATATTGAGACCCCACTGACCAAGAGTTGAGCCAACTGGAGGTCCTGCGGTGGCCTTGCCACCAGGGATGCGTAACTTTAAGTTACCAATTACTTTTTTTGCCATAATTTTTTTACTCCTAATTAGAGCGCGTAACGGGATTATTATACTATTTTTTGGGGAAAAAGTAAACCACGAAACGTCAGAGTGACTATGCGTGGTTTACAATAATAAGTTTCGAGTACCAAGAGCTTTTAATTAGCGATAATGCGAGTACCGGCTTTACCTTCAATAGCCTTTGAAGCTTTTTCAGGTGAAGTGATGATACAAACGCGCTTGTTGGCTCCCGATACAAAGCTGACGCCGGCTTCAACTTTCGGAAGCATACTACCAGCGGCAAACTGACCCTGAGCAATTAGCTTAAAGGCATCGTCGACGGTGAGTTCGGTAAGCATTTTTTCGTCTGGTTGTTTGTAATTAACCTTAACATTATCGACTGCGGTGAGAATTAATAGAATGTCGGCATCAATAGTTTCGGCAAGTTTTTCGGCGGCAAAATCTTTGTCAATAACTGCTTCAAGACCAGTTAATCGCCCATGTTGATCGTAGTAGACTGGGATACCACCACCACCCCCAGCGACAATGACGGCACCGTTGCCGATGGCAATTTTGATGAGGTCGGATTCAATGATTGAAAGTGGCATTGGTGAGGGTACGACTTTGCGCCAGCCACGACCGGCGTCCTCTTTAACGGTAATACCACGAGTTTTAGCAAGTTTTTTTGCTTCTTCTTCGGTATAGAAAGGTCCAATTGGCTTACTGGGGTTCTTGAAAGCTGGGTCGTCTTTTGAGACGAGAACTTGGGTGACGATTGAAGCAATTGGTTTTTTGATCTTAAGCTGTTCTAATTGATTTCTTAAGGCATTCTGTAACCAATAACCAATCTGACCTTGACTCATGGCACCAGCCACATCGACTGGCATGGTTGGTGTCTTTTCGGTATTAATAGCCTCTTCATGAAGAATAATATTACCGATTTGCGGACCATTACCGTGAACGATAGCTAGGGTGTGTCCAGCGGTGATTAATTTAACTAATTCCGAAGCAGTTTCATTTGCGACGGCTAACTGATCAGCGGCAGTTGCCTTACCATCTTTTGATAAGGCATTACCACCAAGTGCGACGACGATTTTGGCCATTAGATAACCCCCATGATGAATACTGCAACCAGGCTAATAATAACGAAGAGAATCATAATTGGAAATACGCGCTTGACCCAAGTTTTGTAGGAAACCCCAGAGAGAGTGAGGCCGGCCATGAGTGAGGCGATTGTTGGTGCGATCATGTTTAATAAGCCGTTAGCAGTAGCGAAGGCGACGATCATAGTTTCTTTAGTGGACCCCACGAGGTCGGCAACTGGGGCGATGATTGGCATGGAAGCAGCAGCAAGACCTGAGGATGATGGAATGATGAAGGAAAGTGGAAGGTAGAAGATGTAGGCAAGAATACCGACGATACCGCCATTTGAGTTCTTAAGTCCGGTTTCACCCCAGTGAATAATAGTGTCTTCGATACCACCACTGCGCATGACGATAGAGACAGCGGCTGCAACGGCAATAATGACGGCGACACTTAATAGTTGTTCTGAACCATCAATAAAGGTATCTGTGATGGAAACCTCTTTTTCGTGAAAACCTTTGCGATAGATGAAGGCAATAATAAGGGCAGAAATTAGGAAGAGAGCGGAAATTTCATTAAAGTACCAAGAACCGAGGGCAACGTTGTGTCCGACACCTAGAATATTACTGAGGATTGGAATGCCAGCAAGCCAAGTGTGGAAGTCTTCAAAAAGAGTGATGTGAAAATTAGACCAAGGAATAAGAGAGATGATCATGATAAGAAAAGTAAAGGCGAAAATTCCCATAATGAGTTTGCGCTTTTTCGTATATTCAGGAACGGCTTTAAGGTCGATGGCTTTAAAAGTTGAAGCGACAGCGGAATCGTCTTTGTATTTGCCAGCTTTGACTTTTTTAGCGTAATGCATAGTGTAGATGATGGCGGCAATAAGCATAAGAACGAGGATGATACCCTGGATCCAAAGAATGCTACCAAGCTGGACATTGGCAGTACGAGCGGCGATGCCGGTTGAGAATGGGTTAACAGTGGAGGCAAGCACACCCACGCCACCACCAAGCACGATGATCATGACGGCGGTCATGGCATTATAGCCGGCAGCCATCATGACGGGGACGATTAGAGCGTAGAAGGCAACGGCTTCTTCCTGCATGCCATAAGTGGTGCCACCGATGGCAAAGAGAGTCATGAGGATTGGAATAAGCCATTTTTCTTTACCGTTCATTTTTTTGAGGAGTCCACCAAGCGCAGCATCGAGCGCGCCGGTCTTCATAACGACACCAAGGAAGCCACCAAGGATTAAGACGAAGACGATTACATCGAGGCGGTCTGACATACCTTTGATAGGAGCCATGAAGATATCCCAAAGGCCTTGACGATGATCAACTGTGGTGACTTCGCCAGTTTCCTCGTTGGTGATGTGTTCAACTTTTGGAATTTCTTGATAAGTACCAGCTTCACGAATAGTTTCAGATGGGTTGCTTGGATCTGGAACTAGGTTGTATTTTCCAGATGGAATAATCCATGTTAAGCAGGCCATCATGGCAATGATGCCAAAAAGTACAGCGAAAGCTGAAAGCATCTTGATGTGCTTGCGGTTGCGTTTTGGGCGTTTTGTTTTTGTAGCTTTAGCCGGACTCTTCGTCTCGGCCGTAACTTTGTCGACCATAATTTTCCCTTCTTTGGTCTTAGATTTTAATAATACTTATGGTTTAAGTATAGCATATAAAATAAATCCCCGAATGGGGATTTATTTTATTGGATTGGTAGGGTTTAAAGAGTGAGATCCATGACGGCTTCAATAGTGTAAACACGGTTTTCAGCTTGGTCAAAGACTACGCTGTTTTTGCTGTAAAAGACGTCGTCGGAAACTTCCATGGCTTCAAGATTGTATTTTTCTAAAATTTCTTTCCCAACTTTGGTGTTTTTGTCGTGGAAGGCAGGAAGACAGTGAAGGAATTTAGTGTTGTTCTTGCGGGTGGCAAGCATTAGATCTTGATTGACCTGGTAATCCTTAAGTAGACGAATACGTTCTTCAAATTTATCCTCTTCACCCATGGAAACCCAAACGTCGGTGTAGACGGCATCAGCGTCAGTAACTGCTTCATATGGATTTTCAACAACGCGAATGGTGGCGCCAGTCTGATATTTCTCAGCGAGAGCGCGACATTCTTCGACGAGTGCTGGGTCTGGGAAGAGTTCTTTTGGCGTGCCTACTGAATAATGAAGTCCTAATAAGCTAGAGACAATCATGAGGGTGTTTGCAACATTATTGCGACCATCGCCAACATAGGCAAGATGAGCGCCTTCAAGATGACCAACATGTTCTTTAATGGTGAGCATATCGGCAAGGCCCTGGGTTGGATGATATTTATCGGTTAGACCGTTCCAGACGGGAACGCCAGCATACTTGGCGAGTTCCTCGACTGTGTCATGCGAGAAGCCACGAAATTCAATACCATCAAACATGCGCCCAAGAACTAGGGCAGTATCACGGACAGATTCTTTCTTGCCAAGTTGAATGTCGTCCTTGCCTAGGAATTCTGCATGCATACCAAGGTCGCGGGCGCCAGTGACGAAGGCGCAACGGGTGCGAGTTGAGGTTTTTTCGAAGAGCATAGCGATAGTTTTGCCTTCATGGTGTTTATTGGAGACGCCAGTAAGCTTATTGTTTTTAAGTTGTTTTGCAGTTTCAAGCATTAACCTTACTTCACGAGGCGTGAAGTCTTTTAGGGTTAAGAATGAACGACCTTTTAGGTTTAACATGATTAAATCTCCTCTCTATAGATTGGCATTGACATACAGCGTGGACCACCGCGACCGCGACCGAGTTCGGCGCCAGTCACTTCAATAACTTTGAGTCCCGCTTCACGTAATGCATTGTTTGTGACATAGTTACGATCGTAAGTAATGACGACACCTGGGGCGATGGCCAAGGTATTGGAACCATCATTCCATTGTTCCCTGGCGGCGGCAATTGGGTCGCCATCACCACATGGAATTAATTGAATGTGATGAAGGCCAAGTACTTCCTGGAGGGTTTCCTTGAGGCTGCGACGATGCTTAATTTCGTAGCCAACATGAGTGTTGGCTTTTTCTAATAGATAGATATCAAGCTCACCTTCGCCGGTAAGAATTTCTGGATGAACGGTGAATTTGTCGTAGTCGATCATGGTGAAGACGGTGTCTAGGTGCATAAAGGCGCGCTTGTTAGGAATCTTCATAGCCATAACACGGGTGAAATTTGAATCATGGAAGAGCCTGGAAGCGATGCGCTCAATAGCTTCAACTTCGGTGCGCTCGGAGATACCGATGGCAAGAGTATCCTTACTAATTACTAATTCGTCACCACCTTCAACTGAGAAGCGGTTATTGCGATTATACCAAACTGGTACGTTGCTGCTCATAAAGCGTGGATGATGTTTCATGATATATTGCATGAAGAGTGATTCGCGGCGACGGGCTGGCCAATGCATTTTATTGATGGTAAGACCATTACCGATTGAAGCGGCAGGGTCACGTGTGAAATAAAGGTTTGGCATCGGATCGAGATAGAATGGGTAGTCGTCGATCATGTAATGATGAAGCTGTTTGTTTTTTGGCTCCATGACTTCAACTTCACTCTTCTTGACACCGGCCATGACTTTTCTGACCATTGCGAGCGGGTCGAGGCTTTGTAGGTAGTTGACGATGGCGAAGGTGGAATAGGTATCCTCTTGCTTGGAGGCGCGAACCATTTCGACGATGAAACGATCGCGGACTTCTTGGGTGGAAAGTGCTTCGGCGGCAAGTTTGTCGAGGTATAGAACTTCAACGCCATTATCGCGTAGGACTTTAGCAAAAGCGTCATGTTCTTCTTGCGCGACCTTTAAATATGGGACGTCATCGAAAAGCATGCGTGCCATATAATCTGGGGTGAGAGCCTCAAGTTCTTCGCCTGGGCGGTGAAGAAGGACGGTCTTGAGACGCCCGATCTCAGAGTTGACTTTAATTGGTGGTTCCATTTTGTTCTCCGTTTATGTTTTGTGGACTTTATGGTTTCATTATAGCATAAGCGGAACTAGAATGGCTTTAGAGATTTGCGCCGTATTCTCGGAGGATGTCAATATTATCCTCAATTTCTTTCTTACTTAATTTTTCTGTTATTAGATTAACATCTGCACCATGTTGTAGGAGAGCGTCTAGGATTATTGTAATTTCGTATGAATCCATATCATTTACGATATGATTAATATCAGCGCCATGTTCGAGGAGAGTATCTAGATGAAAAGAGATATTGTCTAGGTCCAGGTTATATGCAATGTTGTAAACATCTGCGCCGCATCTTAAGAGATGGTTTAGGTTTTTGGCGATATCGTCTGAATCCATACAATTTATGATATTGTCAATATCGGCACCGTGTTCAAGGAGAATGTCTAGTTTTTTGGCGATATCTTCTTCGCTTAAGTTTGAGACTAATTTATTGATATTAATATTAGCACCGTGATTAAGGAAAAAGTCTAGGCTATATACAATATCGTGAGATTTCATTTTACCCACAATAAGATCAATGTCTGCACCATTTTTAAGAAGGGTATCTAGATTTTCGAAGATGTCATATGAGTTGAGTTCTGAAGCTAATTCGTTGACGTCAATGTTTGCTCCGTTGTCGAGGAAAGCGTCTAGATTTTCTAAGACATAATACGTGTCTAGTTCTGAAGCTAATTCGTTGACATCAATGTTTGCTCCGTGGTCGAGGAGAGTGTCTAGATTTGCAGCGATATCATATGAATCTATATTGCTTGTGATATTATCAATATCCGCACCGTACTTAATAAGAGAGTCTAGGTTTTGTATGAGGGTGTTTGGTCCTAAACTTGAAATGATTTTATCAATATCTAATCCTTTTTCTAAGGCGTATTCTACGTTATATTTTTCTTTTAATTCTGGGATTCTAGGGTCTCTTCTGTTGTAGGTATCTAGGGTGGCAATTGGGCGATCTAACTCATAGAGGAAGCTGAGTTCTTCCTTGGTTAGATCTTGTCCTTTTTTCATCTTTTTGTCTAGGCGAATTAGGGTTTGCTTATCATCAAACTTTTGTAGGTACTTTTCGCCACCTGGTAAGGATAATGTCTTTTTCTTAACGGTAGGAACAAGAGCATCTTCAATGGCTTGTCCTTCGCCTAATCCTGATACTTCAGCAACCATGCCATCAGGATCAAGACGAATGGAGGCGGAACCGTTGGAAGCATAAACACCGGGAGAATTGGGGTCTTCTAGTCTAAAGATAATAAATTTGGCTTCAGGGTATTCTGTCTGATCATCATCTTCGCAATCGTCATCATCATAGTTATTATCTTCTCCGGGGTTGATAAATTGTCCGTATGTCAAATAATTGTGGGCAACATTGGGATCCACAACACACCAACGGGTGCCTTCGGCAAGGTCGGCAATTTCCTCTTCGTCTCCTAGTTTATATTCAAACCAATCACCATGGACGTCTTCAGCACGTTCGGGGGTTTTAAGAATAACTTTGGTATCGAGTAATTCTTTGGCGTAGAGTTTTGGAAAATTGGCAGATTTAACGAGAGAAACTAGTTTTTCATCATCAGAGTTCTTTTTGAGCCAGTCTTCTTTATCTACACCATAGAAATTGTTGATTTGGCGATAGACTTTGGCAAGGATTTCGGCGTTAAGTTTTGGGAAGCTTAATGCTGTAGTATGATCGCGTCTATCATAATTTGCATCATCAAGATTTAGAGCATTGCTCATCTTGGAGATACCATCGAAAGCATAGACTTTAAACCAGAGAGGATATGGGCAGTTCTTATCGCCTAGGTAGTTGGTCCAAGAGGTGATGGATTCACGCTGTTTTTCGATGAGATCATCAGCGAGAATTTCCTTTTCACTTCTACTTAGTTCCCTGCCTTGACCATTGTCTCTTAAGATTTGTTCTTGTTGTTTCCAATAGGAGTCTGGAATATCTTCATAGTCCATGACGAGATTTTCGGCAGAGGCTTCCCAGAGCTTTCGTTCTAAAGCATCGCCATGTTTTTCGATCATGCGATCCAGACGGGAGAGATAAGCGAAGTTTCTACGTTCGTTATTCTTACCTGGGAGCTTTTCTTTGTTTTGACGAGCTTTATTGAAAGAAGATTCGACAATGTCTTTATGTTTAGATTCAAAGTTAACGAGAGAGAGGACCTTGGAGCCGATTTCGTTTTGAAGGCGAGTGAGATGCTGAGTATTTTGTTCAGTTGTATTGATATTATTTTCTTGGCCCGTTATCTCGTTATGGCTAAGTTGATTATGGTTTGTGATTGGCATAAGGCAGATCCCAAATTAAATGTATATGGTTATATTTTAACATAACTAGAATATAGGATTTGTTTTTTTATGATCAATATCTTTATTTAATATAGTGGATAGAAAAAATAGAACACCGGAGTGTTCTATTTTATAGTGAGTCTAGAAAGTTGTTCTAGCTGATCTTCTTTACCTGAAGAGCGTCAAGTTCAACTGGCGTTTCGCGACCAAACATGGAAACCATAACCTTGAGTTTGCCTTTGGTGGAATCGATTTCGGCAACGGTACCTTCAAAGCCTTTGAAAGGACCATCGGTGATGGAGACAACTTCATTAAGGGCGTAGTTGACGGAATACTTTGGATCTTCAACACCCATGCGTTTCTTGATCTTTGCAATTTCTTTTTCGGAAACTGGAGTTGGTTGGGTGCCAGTACCAACAAAACCAGTGACGCCTGGGGTGTTTCGGATAATGTACCAAGTCTCGTCTGAAAGACGCATCTGGACAAGAACATAGCCCTGGAAGATCTTGCGATCAACAATCTTGCGTTTACCGTTTTTAATCTCAATTTGTTTTTCTTTAGGGACGATAGCGTCTAAAATTTTATCCTGGAATTCTGGGCGATCGAGACGCTGCTTGATTGATTCTGCGACCTTATCTTCGTAGCCGCTGTAGGTACTAATTGTGTACCATGCTAGAGTGTCGTCATAACGGTTGACTGCCATTTTCTATTCTCCTATTTCAATAGATTGTTAAATAATAAAGTGAAACCTGCGTCAAGCAACATGATAAATGCTGCGAAGATGACAGTATAGATGATGACGGCGGAAACGAGTTTCCAGGTCATTTTACGATTTGGCCAGCGAACTTGGCGAAGTTCTTGCCAAGAAGCGTGGAAATAACCACCAATTTTACGGAAAGGAGCAGTTAGGATGCGAAGAACCTTTGGCATTGGCTTTTTGTTAGCTTTTTTCTCTAACTTAGCCTGCTTTTTTGCTTGTTTCTTCTCGTATTTTTGTTGTGCCTTCTCAAGCTTGGTTAGCTTTTTGTCGGCTGTTGAAACTGTCGTTTGTTGAGTATGACTTGTAGTTTCGGTTGCGGATTTGCTATTAGTTTTTTCCGGCGCTCGATTTTTGGGAGAAGTTTTCTCCTTAGATTCACCGGCTTTGATACGAGTGATATTTGCCATTTGCTCCTTCCATAAAAAATAGTCTGATACCAGACTGTCAATAGGAGTATAGCGAGGATTTTAACTTTTGTAAAGTGATTTTTGAGAAAATGGGATTATTTTTTTAAAAATATGATATGATAAGAATACCGATGGGGATTCGCCAAGTGGTAAGGCAGTGGGTTCTGGTCCCACCATTCGGGGGTTCGAATCCCTCATCCCCAGCCACAATGAATTATTGTTTTATAGATTCGATACTTAGTATCGATTTTTTATTTACTAACTTATATTAAAACAAGGTTAGATTTTATCATGGGAAAAGTATTATAATCTAGATAACTGATGAAGATTAAGATTATATACGACAAAGAAATAGAGTCAAGGCCGATTATTAAAGACGTTTATAAAATGCCAGATATTGATCAATTGATCAAGCAAGGTTTTAGTCTTCATATGGGGAGTAAGTATGATGAGATTCTCCATGAATTTTATGAGGCAAGCGGACACTATATATACTTACAGCTTGGGGATAAGCTAAGAGAATGGATTAAGGAGGGTGAGGGCGATCAGGTAAAAATATTCTGTACTTTTCTATATAAGTTTTTCCAAAATAGAAAAGCCTTGCTTTATGAGCTTGAGAAATTCTTTAACGAAGATGAAATAGCTGAATTAAAAAGAATGGTGGAGGTCGATCGGATACTTGAAAAAGAACGAAAACGGCAGATTGAGAAGCTGCGATCAATTTGTCCTAAATGCGGAAACAAACATACGGCAAGAATTATCTATGGGATGCCAATGATGGATGAAGAAATGGAAAAAGCGGAGGCGGAGGGGAGAATTTGGCTTGGCGGGTGTTGTTTGGAGTATTACCGTTATTACTGCAGTAATTGTGAGTTGAAGTTTTAGAATAAAAAATAGTGCCAGATGGCACTATTTTTATGAAATGATATTTTTATTTAAGAAGATTCTTTAAGCCGCCGGCAAGGTCGGTCGGAAGAAGGATAACTGTTTTCTGAGATGGATCGGTGCTAATTTTTTCAAGGGTTTGAAGAGTACGAATATTAAGACCACCAGGAGTTTTGGCAAGTAATTCGGCAGCTTCAGCAACCGCGGCAGCAGAAGCCTTTTCACCTTCAGCAGAAATGATGGCAGCACGGCGTTCACGTTCGGCTTCAGCTTGCTTTGCCATGGCACGTTTCATATCAGAAGGAAGTTCGATATTTTGAAGCTTGACACTTTCAATATCGATTCCCCATTTATCGGTTTGGGCGTCGACGATTTCTTTAATTTGTTTAGAGATTTCGTTACGTTTTGAGAGTAATTCATCTAGGTCGAAATTACCAGTGACATCACGCAATGCGGTTTGGGCAAAAGTGGAGGTCGCATAGGCATAATTGGTGGTTTCAAAAACGGCTTTTTTAGCATCAATTACACGAAAATAAACGACGGCATCAACATTAACTGTGACGTTGTCTTTAGTGATAACTTCTTGTTTTGGAACATCCATTGGCGTAGTACGAACATCAACACTGCGCATAGTGTCGATATAGGGGATAATGACATGAAGTCCTGGATCAAGGATTTTACGAAAACGGCCAAGACGTTGGACAACACCGCGTTCATATTGGTTAATAATTCTGACGCCGGGAATAATAATAAGGGCGGCGATTAAGATGATGACAATAAAAATCATAGCTTTACTCCTTTATGCGTTTATTATAGCAAAATAAATAGAAAAACACAGGGGTGCTATAATGTAGAAAATATAATTCTAATTGATCTCGTTGTTTAGTTAATGGAGATGGAGTTGAATAAGATGGAAGAAATAATCAAAAAACTAAAGAGTGACCCACGTAACGCAAGTTACACCTTGCGCGAGGTACCGCCAATTCTTCAAATCTCTGAAGATGCAGAGATTCTAATTATTGGACAAGCTCCTGGAGCGAAAGTTGAAGAGAATAGAATTCCATTTATGGATAAGTCTGGAGAAAAATTGCGAAATTGGATGGGTATAGATGAGGCGACTTTTTATTCAGAAAAAATTGCAATTATGCCTATGGATTTTTATTATCCAGGTAAAGGAAAAACTGGGGATTTACCACCGCGGAAATTTATAGCTGAAGAGTATCATGAGGATATTATGAAATTGATGCCAAAAATTAAGTTGGTTATTTTGATAGGCGAGTATGCAATTAAGTATTATCTTAAAGATACAAGAAAAAAGAATTTAACTGAAACAGTAAAATGTTTTCAGGAATATTTACCGAAATATTTTCCTATTGTGCATCCTAGCCCGTTAAATTTCCGTTGGCAAGCAAAGAATCCATGGTTTGAGCGAGATGTAGTGCCGGTTCTAAAACAAAAAGTACATACGATTCTTGATTAGGTTTATGGCTTGGTGGGAAAATAAATTTTTTGATCTTTAATCTCATCTGGCAGGTAGCTGACGTCATGGTGAAAACCGGCCTCCCATTTATATCCCTTAGCGTAGCCTAAATCTTTCATTAGCTTGGTTGGTGCGTTGCGAATGCCTAGAGGGATTGGAAGATTGCGAGTATTTCTGGCAAGGTCTTTTGCGCGGTTCCAGGCGTCATAGCTGCTGCGGTCCTTCTTCGATTTGGCTAAAGCAGCTGCGACATGAGAGAGGATAATGCCAGATTCGGGCATACCAATGCGTTCGACTGCTTGAAAGGCGGAAACAGCTAGGCCTAGAGCTCCATTGCCACCTAGTCCAATATCTTCGGAGGCGAAAATGACCATACGGCGAGCGATGAATTTAGGGTCCTCTCCACCCTCTAGCATACGCGCAAGATAATATAATGTGGCATCAACGTCGCTGCCGCGCATGGATTTGATAAAGGCGGAGATTGTGTCGTAATGATAGTCACCGTCTTTGTCATAGTTAATGATTTTTTTGCCGACAGCTTCAAGAACGAGATCTTGGGTAATAGTTTTGCCTAAAGAGAGACAGATTTCAAGGTCACCTAAGGCTGATCTGGCATCGCCACTCGCAAGTTTAGCGATCAGTGCTAGGCTTTCATCTGGAATTTTTTCATTAATTCCCTCTTTTTCTGTGGCGCGTTTTAGAATTTTTAAAATAGCTGATTCGTCTAGGTTCTTTAGGACGATAACTCGAGACCTTGAGATGAGAGCAGGAATAACCTCGAAGCTAGGGTTTTCGGTGGTGGCACCAATTAAGGTAATCAGTCCGGACTCGACATGAGGAAGAAAGGCGTCCTGCTGAGCCTTATTGAAACGATGAATTTCATCCACAAAAAGAAGTGTACGGATCTTGAGATTCCAGTTTTGTTTGGCACGTTCTACGACTGCCTCAACATCGCTTTTATGAGCAGTGACGGCAGAAAGTTCGATGAAATCGGCTGCAAATTCCTTAGCGAGGATACGAGCGAGGGTGGTTTTCCCAGTGCCAGGTGGACCCCAGAAAATGAGATTGACTGGCTCTTTCTTTTTAGCAATTTCGGTTAGAATTTTACCCTCACCGATGACTTGCTCTTGTCCTAAAACGTCAGACAAAGTTTGTGGACGCATGCGTTCAGCTAGGGGTTGTCTTGGTGAATTTTGTGGATCCATGGGGTTCTTATTTGATTAATATTAGGTTTAAATAAACTTAAGATGGTTTTTCTTTTGATTTATTTTTCGACAAAAGCACCAGATTGACGTGACCACAACTTCTTATACTGTCCTTTTGGATTTTTAAGAAGTTCTTCGTGTGGTCCTTGCTCGATAATCTTGCCATTCTCAAGTACTACGATACGGTCGAGGCTAGAAATGGTAGAGAGACGATGTGCGACCACAATAGAGGTGCGACCATGCATGAGGCGAAGTAGGGCCTCTTGGATTAGAGCTTCGGATTCGGAGTCAAGGGCCGAGGTAGCCTCATCAAGAACGAGGATTGGCGCATCTTTCAGAATAGCTCTTGCAATGGCAATGCGTTGACGTTGACCTCCAGAAAGCTTAACACCACGTTCGCCAACCATGGTTTCATAGCCGTTAGGGAGCTTTTCAATGAACTCGGCAGCATTGGCGAGTTTTGCAGCATGTTTAATTTCTTCCATAGAGGCATCAGGTTTAGCATAGGCAATGTTCTCTGCAATGGTGCGATGGAAAAGTGAGGCCTCCTGAGGAACGTAAGCAATATTTTTACGCAGACTGTGTTGAGTGACCTTGCGGATATTTTGATCGTCAATTTTAATTGTACCTTTGTCAACATCGGCAAAGCGCAATAAGAGTTTGGTGAGGGTGGTTTTACCAGAACCAGAGAGACCAGCCAGACCGATACGTTCACCAGGTTTTAATTCTAAATTAAAGTCTTTAAAAATACTTTCTTTAGCATCGGCATGCGTAAAAGTAATGTGATCGAAAGCGATACCACCCTTATCAACAATGAGCTTCTTAGCACCTTTTTCGTCGACGACAGTGTCGACAGTATCAAGAATGATGGTCATTTCATGAGCATCGCCGAAGACACGGGTAAAGTTTTTAAAGATGCTACTGACATCCCAAAGATTCATCAGAATGGTCTGAGAGAATTGGAAAATAAGAATGACGGTGGAAACGGGGAGGGCCATAACAGGGGCACCAACCACAATGAAGGCAATCATAATAAGGTCGATCAGAAGAAAGATGGAGTCGAAAATCACATCGCGATGAATTGTGGCGCGCATGGAATTTTCACCGGCTGCTAAAGTTTCAGCTTGGAATTTTGTATAACGAGTGCGTTCGTAATTCTCTTGGGCATAGGATTTGACGGAGATAATGTTGGTAATTGAATCGGTAAGTTGACCGGTCTGTTTATTTTGAGCGGCCGCTTCTTTTTCATTACATTCGCCGATACGTTTAAAACTTCTTGAAGAAACGATGGCGAAGACAGCCGAGAAGATCATTAATAGAATTGCGAAGGCAGGTGCGCGATTGATTAAGATGATAAAGATAGATGAAAAAGTGACGATAAGAGGGACGATATTGAATATGATGGAATCTGCAAAACGTTCGTAGGCTCTAGTAAAACGTCCAACTTGTGCGGTAAGAGAACCGGAGAAGCGATCAGAGTGGAACTGCATGGATTGATTATTGATAGTGTCAAAACATTGGATGGAGAGATCATTGATAGTGAGAAGTTCCATCTTCCAGACCAGATAGACACGTAGATTGCCAAGTATACTTGAACCAATTAATTGACAGAGGATAAGAAAAATACCCTGTGGTAGGACTTTTTGTACAAGCGGGATTTGGAAGATGTTGCCAGGGTTGATGAAATCTTCTGGCCTAGCGGAAGAGAGGATATCGATAATATTGGCTACAACAAGTGGAGCGAGAATGGTGCGGACGAAAATAACAATTGGGGTAACAATGAAGACGCCGAGGGCGAGCCACTTGTAGTTCCTGTTGGCTTTTAAGAAGTAGTGAAGGGTACGTCCTATGGTTGATTTATATTTGGGTTTTTTCTTGGGTTGTTTTGTCATAAAGCCTCGTGTTAATTATTGATTTGTTAAATGATTTATTAAAAGGTGTTGATTTTGGGCAGACTTAGCGCCTAGAGAATCATATAATAGATCTATTTTATCATAAAAATATTTTTACGGTAAAGAGGTGGCATGGTATAATGAGTGAAAAATTAAATAGGAGTTTAATTATGGCAGATTTTAATAAAATCTTGACCCCAGGAAACTTTGAAGAAGGTGAAATCAATGTCGTGATTGAGATCCCTACTGGCTCTAATCATAAGATTGAGTGGGATCGCAAAAATGCTTGTTTTATGCTTGATCGCGTAGAGCCTATGGCTTTTGCTAAGCCTTGTAATTATGGTTTTATCCCACAGACGCTTGACGAAGATGGCGATGAACTTGATGTGTTGATGGTGACAGACCAGCCACTTACTACTGGTATTTACACTAAGGCACGCGTACTTGGTGTGATGAAGTTTGTTGATTCAGATGAAGTAGATGACAAGGTGATTTGTGTACCAGCTGATGATCGCAATAATGGTGATAAGTATCAAACACTTGAAGATTTACCAAAGCAATTAATTAAGCAGATTGAGTTTCACTTCAACCACTACAAAGATCTTAAAAAACCTGGAACTACAGTTGTTAAGGGTTTTGAGGGTGTGGAATCCGCTAAAGAAGTAATTAAGGCTGCAATTCAACGTTGGAACGACGCTGAATAATTCAGGTAAAGATAAAAATAGACTCTTATCGGAGTCTATTTTTTGTCTTTGTGAAAATGAGGGCCTAGGGACTGAGTTTATTCGAGGATTGTGGACTCGATGGCTTTTGCGAGATCAATTAATGAGGCGGCGTCGATGTCGGAGGCTAGGAAGATGAGAACAAAGGTTTGACGGTCTTTGGGATCTTCTTGCTTAGTTTCAAGGAAGTATAGATTGTTAAATAGTGGATAGCTTAGGTTGGCGTTTGTAGTGTTATTGGTTTGGGCGCCATATAATCCATAAACTGCGAGCTTAGAAAAACCAGTGAGTAGCGGATTTTTATTATTATTCTGAGGGGTGAGTTTGGTTTTAAATTCTTGCCAGAGTTGTTCGGAAAAATCAGGGTGTGTACTCAGGCGCTTAGAGAGACTGAGTAGGTCAGTAGTATTGGTGAGGTGACTGGAAAAATTTGTATTGGTATAGGATTGATCTTTGAGGAATTGCTTAAAACTGTTTTCTCCAATTTCTGAAACTAGAGATGTGGCGCAGCCAGAGTGATTTTCTTGGAGGATTTTTGAGAGACAGTTGTCGATGGAGATTTGTTCGGTGTCCACTGTGATCAACTTCTCTTTTTTAATTGCGCCTTGGGCGATTTTTGTATAAATTTGATAGGCTAAAAAGAGGTTTTCAAGACCGAGGCTATTATTTTGTGAGAAATCATTATTTCTGGCAATAATTTCTTGGTTATTTAAGTCATAGACCAATATGCTACTATTTTTCTTACTAACTTGAGATGATAGCCAGCGATCGAGTGTTGGCTGAAGGTTAATTTTTTTAAATTGTTTTGTCACTTGCTCAGTCTGCTCAGGTTTAGTAGTCTGTTCGTTAAGATATTTCATGAGGTAGACAATGCCAAAAGAAAGCGAAATAACACCGATGGTAGTAAAAATAATAATAAAGAGAATTTTGCCGAATTTCGGCATACTGTGTTTTGATAACTCATTCGGAGTGAAATTATTTTCTGGAGTTAAGTTATTTGGTGGCATATTATTCCTTTTATTTATAATTTTATTAAATTAATTCCCTTTTGGCGAGGCGAAGATGAGGCGAGCAAGGAAGGTTTGAGCTTCGTTTGAATCGAGTAGGCGAGGTCTAAAAGTTTGATCATAACTGGTTGGTGAAATACGTGTCTGAAGAAGTTTATTTTGGTCAAAATAATGAGTGAGGATGAGGCTGCGGGTGGTGTCTGGCCAATAGATTTGATCGAAGAATAGATTACCGAGTCCGTAATAGATTGGTTTATTTTGATAGAGCTCGTAGGTTTGTGGTTGGTGAGCAGAGGTACCGACAACCATGTCGGCCCCAAGATCGATGAGATGACGGAAGAACTCTTTTTGGTTTTGAATTGGTTGGTCACAGGTTGGAAAAGCTATTGGTTGGTCGGGGTAAGCGTAACATTCAAAGAACTGAACGTTAACAATTGTGAATTTATTTTCTGCTTTAGCGGAGGCGAGGTCTGCTTTAAATTGTTCTTCAGAATATGGATTGGCTCCTGGTGAGTTTGCAGTAGCGAGCTGGCCGTTTGCGACGCTACTAGTCGAATGATTATAGGCGAGCAAGCGAATGGAGGAATTAAGGTCAAGGGGCTGTTTGGCTTGTTCGAGATTTGCTCCACCGCCAACCGTTTTAAGACCGAGTTCCCGATATTTGGCGAAAGTCTTTAAATTATTATCGGAGCCCGTGTCATTATTATGGTTGCCGGTCAATTCTACGATATCTGTACCAATAGTAGTGATCGTATCAAGGCTACGCCAATCGGCACAGAGAGTCATGGTTTGGTAGCCGCCTTGGCAGCCTTCCTTAAAGCTAATTTCATTGCTGATATGAGTGAAAGTTTTGGATTTAAGAAAATCTGCGATGTATTCAGCGAAGAATCCACCATTATTTTCTTGATTAAGTTTATAGGTGAGACGACGAGTAAGGGCAGTGACTCCAGTCTCGGCGAATGAAACAATCTCTTTGGGCTGGTTCTTGGAAAAAAGTGGGGACAGTAAGTCATGAATTGCTTGGATTTTAGTATGATTTGTAGTGGAAGAGGAGTCAGCACTCGTTATATGTAGAAGAGTGAAGCGGGCGCCGGACTTTTGAGTGTCAAGGTAGTATTGATTCTCGTAGCTAAGGAGTTTAGTGCTCGTATTAAGCTGATCGGGTGAGACTAGTCGGATTTGATTGTTTGAGAGAAATGTTGAGTCGCTAAGTTGATCTGCAGTGATATTTTGAAGTGGGCTATAAAAATCTACGACTGGTAGTTCAATTTTAGCAATTAGGTAAGAATTTGTGTTGATCGGCAGATTATATGTTTGACTATCCTGGATCTTGAAATCAGAAAAATCTAATTGATTAGCTAGATGTTCACAAAGAGTATTTGCGCTCAAGAAATTCAAATTTAATTGTGATAAACAGGTTTTTTGATCAAGTCGATAGGAGGAGTACTTGGGGTGGAGATTTTTTAAAACAGCGATTGTGGCAAGTAGGATAAAGAGAAAGCCAAACGGCAATGCGAAGAAGGGGGTGCGGTAGCGAGTCTTAGTGTTTTTTGCTTGTTTAAAATGCCGAGTTTTTATTTTTGAGTAAGGTGAACTGCCTAAAGCCATGATTAATCATCCAATTAAACATTTAATGGTTATTTTTATTTTAACATAAGTTTAAGTTGAGGTATAATTTAAGCATGAGTTTTAAGATTAAACTCTTTAGTAAAAAACCTAAAGAAAAACAGTTTGAAATAGAGTCGCCAGATAAAAACATAAAATGTCGGGTTAGGTTGCGCGACGGGCGTGTTTATTATGAAGTGAAAAAAAATGAGGACTTATTAATCCGGGAGTCTCGTTTGGGTTTTAAATTACATGGTGAAGATGATTTGGGTCAAAATTTGGCACTGGTACGAACTCAGAAGAAGAGCGAGAATGAAGTTTGGTCACCAATCGTGGGTGAGGAAAAACAAATTCATAACCAATATAATGAAACGGTTTTTTATTTAACAGAGACAACAGAAAAACAAAGGCTTTTTTCGGTGCGATTTCGTGTGTTTAATGATGGTGTGGCGTTCCGTTATGAGATTCCACCACAACCGAGTTTCCAACGAATTATTGTAGTGGATGAGCTAACCGAGTTTAATCTTGATTTGAATGGTCAGGCTTGGCGAATTCCGGCTTATCAGGCTACAAAATATGAGCTAAATTACGAAAAATGGCCGGTTTATGAACTAAGGGATGCCGTGCATACGCCACTTACAGTGGAAACTAATAGCAATAAATATTTATCGATTCATGAGGCGGCGCTATATAATTACGGCTCCATGACTCTAAAGTTAAATGCCGATAGGCGGTTGCAGGCGGATATTACGCCTCTGTCTGATGGAAATAAGGCGTACCTAGATCTTCCCTTTGATTCGCCTTGGAGGGTAATTATGATTGCCGATTCGGCCATTGAGTTAACGGTGAATCGAATGATTTTGAATTTGAATACTCCACCAAAAGAAGACTTTAGCTGGGTAAAACCCCTAAAGTTTTTAGGAATTTGGTGGGCAATGTATGTGGGTGAATGGACATGGGCTGAGGGTAAAAAGCATGGGGCCTCTACGGAGCATGCGAAACAGTATCTTGATTGGTGTGTGAAATTAGGGATTTCGGGGTTATTAATTGAGGGGTGGAATAATGGCTGGAGCGGTGAGTGGTCAATGAATGGTAAATTTACGGATTATCTTCATCCGGTAGCAGATTTTAATATGGAGGAAGTATCAGAGAAAGCGCGCGAGTGCAATCTTGACTTGATTGCACAGCATGAGACGGTTGGTCAAATCGATAATTATGAAAGACAACTTGAAAGTGCATTTTCTTATCTTGTGAGTAATGGTATTCACTATGTAAAAACGGGCTACACTGGATCAAAGATGCTGATTGCTGGTAAGCAGGAATTTCATCACTCGCAAGTCGGGGTATTGCATTATCAAAAGACGGTGGAACTGGCTTCGCGCTATCAGATTATGCTGAATATTCACGAGCCGATTAAGGGGACTGGGATTGAGCGAACTTATCCAAATATTTTGACGCGAGAAGGGGCAAAGGGGCAAGAGTATGAGGGCGGAAAGATTCGCCTCAACCATGCGACAATTCTTCCCTTTACGCGGATGCTCTGTGGGGCTTTTGACTATACCCCAGGAATTTTTGACTTGAGAAATCCAGCAAAACGTGTCTATACTACTTTGGCGCGACAGCTTGCGTATTACGTGGTGTTTTATTCAGGAATGCAAATGTTGGCTGACCGCCCAGAAATATATGAAAAGCAACCAGTGATTTTTGAATTCTTACAGAAGGTGCCAGTATCTTGGCAAACAACTATTCCATTACTGGGTAAGATTGGTGAATATTATGCGGTTGCTAGACGGGGTTCCCTGTCGCCTGATTGGTATGTCGCAGGAGTTACGAATGAGGAAGCTAGGCGAATGAATCTAAATATGGAATTTTTGGAAGAAGGAGTCAAATATACTGCTTACGTATATCGTGACGGGGCAACAAGCGACTATCGTGAAAATCCTCTAGAAATTGAGGTTGAGAGGAAGATTGTGGAGAGAGGCGATTTTCTAGATATCTGGTTGGCTGCGGGTGGCGGTTTTGCGGTGAGGTTGGTAAAAGGTTATTAATAAAATAATCCCTAGCTCTTAAAGCTAGGGATTATTTTATTTTTATTTTTCAAGTTCAGCGGTGAGAATAAGCCTTTCAGTGTAATCATTTTCGGCAATTTTTTCCCCATAGCAAGTCATAAGGGTGAGAGTGGGGATGGCTTTTGGTTCAAGGACTTTGGACATACTGATACTGTCTTTGGCTTGAATGTAGAGATTTGTGATTTTGTAAGTGTGATTATCAAGTTTAATCTGGTCATTGAGTTTTAGGTTATGGAGACTGCCAAAAATTGTGGAAGAATGGCCGATGATAAAAGTGTTATTTTCAGCTGCGTAATAGAGGCCAGCGATTTGATCGGGAGCGGTGAGTGTGTAGTCGTTATTTAATTGTAAAACTTTAATGGCTGATTTGAGGCTGATTTTTGGTGCCTCCAGAATGAGATTTGAATTTGCTTCGACATTATGTGGCTGCAAGCCAAAATAGCCAAAGACGGCAAATAGAAAAAGATAGATGCCGATAAAAATTTTATGTGAATAATGCTTCTTGAAACGCATTTTTTCTCCCAACAACCTTAATAGTTTGATTATAACATAAGCTAGATGAAAATATGAATAGTAAATGAAGACTGGATGAAATAATATATGAACATGTAGAAAAACGCCCCTTACGGAGCGTTTTTTTGAGTAAGTATGTTAGTCCTGATATTTTTCGTAACTAAAATCACGGTAGTAGTCACGATAAATAGTTGGATCGTCGCCCATAGGGTCTCTGATTAGGGCCTCCATGAGCTGATGTAAGACGTTGAACTCAGCAACATAGAGGTATTCATCGTAACCTTCAATCTTGATACGACTACCCCAGTTATCAGGCATCTTAAATGTCCTCTTGTATTTTTTATGAGGATTTCCGCCTGGTCTCACGCCGATGATGGTGATGGCGATTGGATTATCTTCGCCGATGAAGTCTTTGTCATCCGCAAAGGAGATAACGACGGATTGAATGCCTGGCTCCTTTGGTTTTAAGGTCTTACGTGCAAGCCTTAGACAATGGGCCTCCTTATCAACAGAGATAGTGTAGTCCGGATCATAGGCGACAAACTGTCCTAAAAAGTCCGTGATCGCGAGCGTACTTGGCCTGATGAAGGTGGTAACATCGTATTCGATGCTTGTAGGAGATAAAGTGACCTTCTGCTCCTTCTTCGTAGAGGCAATCTCCACCTTTGATTCTGGTTTGAGATCATATGGTGGCGGTGGAACTAAAGCTTCAACGGTCTCTTCGGCTGGTGTTTGCTTATTTGCGGCAAAACATGTGACTGGTGTGGTAAAAAGAAACAAACTACTTAATAAAGTTACTAAAAAAAACTTTTTCATACTTTTTCCTCCTTTAAAGTACGAAGTGAGTTAACAAAAACCCAAAGAATTTTGGAGTTTTTGGAGTTACCTATATCGATATTATACAATAATTATATAAAATTACAACTTATCGTATGGTTCAGTGATTGGGATCTGGATAGTAGTGCCAAAACCGAGTCGGGATTTGACTTTGGCGCCAAGGATGGCGTACTGTTCTCGCTGTTCAACGGTGATGATGGTGGAGTCGTCTTTGATGGTGATGAAGTTTGAGATAGGCCTGATATCGGCTAATGTATCTCCGGCAGTATTCATGGAAATAATAATATTTCCCTTCTGCGGAGTTTTGAGAACGTGGTTTAGATAAGAAACAATAATTTTAGTTAAGGCAAGGAAATTTTCCACCTGATGTTTTGGGCGCAGTACGTCGAGGTCGAGAGTGTAGCCGGCGCGTTCAAGACGAATAACATAGTCACGATAAATGGGGTCAATCACATCAGAAAGATACATAAACTTGCGCTCAAACACACTGGTGTGTACTTTGTTTAAGTCAAGGATTTTGAGAAAATCTTGATTCTCTTTCATAGGCTATATTATAACATAGAATCTCTCAGTTAAATAGAAAAGAGGTTTTAGATATGTCTCGGTGTAGGGGTAATGATCAGACCCCTGGGCTGTGAGTACTAAGTAATTTACGGTGGGCGCGATAGTCTGGATCGTGAGATTCAACTTCTGCCCAGAAGGCTTTGGAATGATCTGGGTGATTGATATGTGCGAGCTCATGAATAATAACGTAATCACGTTGAGCCTCAGGGACTTGCATAAGACCAATATTTAGTGAAATAGTGATAGTAGTCGGGGAGAAGATTGAGGTCTTACGGTGGGTGCAGGAACCCCAACGACTACTGGCGTGAGATAAGACTACTTTATCGTAGTGATATCCGAAACGTTTAGCAAGATACTCGAGACGATAGGGTAAGTATTCCTTGGCCTGTTTGGTGAGTAATTTCTTTTTGAGGTCACGCGCACGTTGTGTACTAGGGTCTTTAACTTTAAGCTTTTGACGAATCTGATCCCGCATCTTATCTAAGGTTTTTTTGACAGTTAAATCAGATGCAAAACTTGGGACCGTGGCTTGAAGACGACCAGAAGTGGAAATTGAAAAACTAACCGAACGTGAACGGGAATTCTTGCGAATAATAACTTCACCAAACTCTGGGTCATTAAGCATAAATGGCTCCGTAAAAAGAAAATGGGTGGATTTTAATTCTAGGAAAGTTGAGAGAGGACGTGTGAAAGTTGTGTATCAAATGTATGCTTACCGGAGAGAATGATGGGTTTTTCGGTTTCGGCAGGAGCTTCCATGGCGCGAATACGAGAATCGTATTCTTCTTTGGCGCGAGCGACGGAACGAAACTTAAGTTTAAGGCGAGCCTTAATGGTGTTAATATCAGTTTGGATCCAAACAAGAGTGGGATTATAACCACAGATTTTGAGAAGTTTACGGACGGCATTACGTTCGTTTTCAGTGTCAAGGCCTCCTTCAATAATGATATTCTGTCCTGTTTTTGAAATTGCTTCCAGTACGACATGAATTTGTTTTTCGGTAAAGTCAGCTTCTTCACGTAAAGATTGTAGATTGTAATAAGGAGCTTTGAATCTCTGAGAAAATTTCTCACAAAAGGTAGTTTTTCCACTACATGGAGCACCGAAAACCAGAATTGCACGCGGTTTAGTCTTCTTTTTACTTTCCATATTGAGAGTATTATAGCATGAAGTAAGAGATGGTACAATTTATAAATTTTTAACTAGTTTAGATTTATTACCAATGGTTTTGATCTTTGAATCAAACGGAGCATAATAAGGGGTGGTCATCATCGATGAGTTGGTTAAAAGAATCTGAGATGGAAAATAGAAAAGCCAGCAAATAAAATTGGCTGGAGCAAAAAGAAACTCTGGAAGTATGTGGATGCGAGCAAAATATGAAATCATAACCGTTAAATCACAACAAATAAAAAGAGCGAAGCCAAAGAAATTACAGAGAGCCGCACGACGATATTTTGGTGATTCCCTTTTAATCCAACGGTGGGCGAGAATAAGGTTGAGAAATAAGGTGTTTGCGTAAATAAAGGCGACACCATAGAGTGGCTCGATGAAGGTGGATCTAGCAAAGGAGAGGATAAGGAGATTAATGATCGACCAGAGAATAAATAATTTTGGATTGAGACTTGCATAGCGTGAGATGTGAAGATATTGGGCAAGGCAGAAAATGATGACGCCGATGGGTGAAATATTGTTATATAGTAGGATGATATCTGCAAGAAAAGTAAATAGAAGAGCAAAACGAAGGAGGTAATCTTTTGGCGCGAAAAAGGAAGCATAGAGGAAACAGGTGAAGATAGTACAGACTTTGACAAGGCTGGCGGTATCAAGTAGCAGGCGTGGAATAAGGCGCTCACCAAAGATGAGTGCGAGTAGGTCAATGATGAAAAAATAAATAAACATAAGAGACCAGAGAGTGATCCAGAAAGCTAGGCTAGAAAATAGTCGTAGGTGAAAGGGCAGGCGTGTCGGGGTTTTGCGATGAGTGACGGGTCGTGCTTTTGATTTATGTTTTAACATAAGAATTATTTTAAGTATAGCGGATTTATAGAGAAAAGCATAGTATGAAGGACTGGATATGTTATAATAATGGTATTAGGGGCGTAGTACAACGGTTAGTATAGCGGTCTCCAAAACCGTAGATCATGGTTCGATTCCGTGCGCCCCTGCCATATATTGATGAATCTCGGTATTACCGAGGTTTTTTGTTGTAATTTTTAAAATAATTTTATTGGAAGTTAAAGTTAATAGCTTTTATGGATGAAGATTTTGACGATATTTTTTGTAATAGTAGAGTCGAATACAGAAAAGTATGATTTCAGTAATCACGCGAGTAATGGCGACGGAATATAAATTGAGATTACTCGAAAGATATAGAAGAATAAGTGAGACGAGATTAAAGACTGTGGAGATAATGGTGGAGAGGGTGACTTTGTTTTGTTGATTAATGACTCCAAGTGTAGGCCAGCCAAGTAATGTGTTAATAAAGCTAAAAAAGATAGTGATGGCAAGGATTTGTATGATAGGGTGGGCGGCTGCGTATTTGTCGCCAGCAAGTACCTGAAGGGCTAGGGGGAGTAGAATGATAATGAGACCAGTAAAGAGGAGGACGAGTGGGATAGTTTTTTGGAAAATTTGTTGAATAAATTTCCTGCTTTTTTGGCGTACCATTATGGGGTAAATACCGCTTGAGAGCTGGCCCAATAAGGCTTGAATGGCGCCAATAATTTGAATAGAAACACCGAAGAGAGCTACTTCGGTTGAAGAAAAAACTAAGCCAATAATGATTGTACTGATAGCATTAAAGGCCGTTGCGGAGACGTCGGAGAGAAAATATACTAGACTAATTTTTAGACTATAGATGCTAGATTTTAATTTTGGGCGAATTAGCCTGAAGTTTCTTTTTTGAAGCTCAAAAGCAACCAGGATGATGGCGATGACTGAGGAGAGGATATCAAATAGTGGAATTAATATAATTTGATGATCTTGTCTGACAAAGAAAATTGTTAAGAGGAAGGAGATTGTCTTCATGACAATGAACCGAATTGTCATGACATGAATAATTTCGAGTCCGCGAAACAGAAAATCGAAGAGGAAGATTGAGAGAAAGACGGTCAAATATGATGTGATGGTGAATAGGAAGTTATGGCTAAGTATGGGAAAGAAAAAGCTGAGAATGATTATTAGGAGGAACCCAATTCCACCAAGAAGAAGGCGGGCCAGAAGGGTGTCGGCCATGATTTGTTGGATCTTATTTGTGTCATTCTTGATTTTGGCAATTTCTTTAGTAGCAGAGAGCATGAAGCCAAAATCCAAAAAGATTTGTAAGAAATTCATGACGGTTTTGATAAAGGTCAGGTTGCCGTAGGTTTCAACCGAGAGTCGGCGAGTAAGAATGGGGAGGATGAGGAATGGAAAAACCATTTTAGCTAGTTGGAAGATGGCAAGCCAGAAGGTGTTTTTCTTTACTTGGGTGAGTTTAATCATTGTTTCCTTTTTTAGTGGCTAGCATGGAGGCAATGAAGAGCCAGATTGCATAAAAACTAAGTGACTCGAACTGGAGGTAAAGATAGAGGATAATGAGAAGATAGTGATAGCGGAAGGCGAGCCTGGAATTTTTAGCAAGATATATTAGATAAAAGATAAAGAGAAAAAGAGCTATGACGCCAAATTCACTAATAATACGTGTATAAAGGCAATATGAAACACTATCATCATGATAGTTTGGATTTTCTAGATCGTTGACTTCCTTTAAATAGGTGCTTTTATAGTCTTTTTTTGCTTGAGCATGACCGAGGCGGACGGGATAGATAGAATTGCCAAGGCCGAAACCAGTAAGAGAACCGAGCGGAGATTTGGTATAACCAAAGAGACTGGCCGAAATTCGAAAAACGCGACTAGCGAATGAGCCATCTGAATTGATTCCAGATTGCCTAGCTAGGAGGAGACATTCTTCGGTATTTTGATTCTCTTCTTTGGTACAATCGATGGTGGTCTCGGGGTTAGTTCCAAGAAACCCAAAGAAGATTTTATGAAAACGTCCGTTAACGGCTGAAATGGTTGTGAGAAAAATGAGAAAGGCCACAAAAGTGAGGGGGAGAAAAAGTTTTTCTTTAATCTTGGGCAGATAGAGTGCCGCGAGGATGACTAGAATAATTAAGATATCAAGAATAATGCGGACGCCAGCGCCAAAAAGGATGGCGGAATAAGCGTATAGGACAATTAAAAACAACAAATCCTTGCGACGAGTCAGCCAGAAGAGGGGGAGTAGAATACCAAAAAGATGCATGCCGATAAATGAGGGTTCGGTGAAGAAAAATTGCACGCGGTTTTTGGCGAGATAGTTGCGTTTGAAGATTAAATTAAAAAGATTTGTGACCGATGTTAGGTGATATTTAATGGCAAAATATTCGAGCAGGCCGATAATGAGACTGACGAGATAAGTAATAATAATGATAGAGGCAAGACGGTTAAGTTGTTTTTTGAGGTCTGACTTTTTGTGTTTTGCATAAAATTCAAGAAAACTAGTGAGACAGGTAAACCCTAAAATGATTGGGACATAGGCAGAAAGATAATCATCTAGCCGACCTTTAAAGAATAGACAGGTGATGGTTCCTAGGATAGAGAAGCTGGTAAAAAAAAGAAGGATGGGGCGTAGCTTAGGGAGAAATGGTTTTAAATAATAAAGATTTAAGATGGCGTACAGGAAAAGAATGAGTGGCGTAATGGTGGCCCAACCGCTGGAAGGGGCAAAAATGAAGTTTTCAAAAGGTAGTGTGGCGGCAGCGAGATAAAAAAGAAAGTCAGAATTAAGGCTGGCAAGTTTTTTCAAAACATATTCGGTGATATGTAGAAATGACTTCACAGGTATATTTTACTCGATATCTTGAGATTTGACTACTTGGATGTGTTTTGTTTTGCACGGAGTCGACCGATTAGCTGAAGAATCAAGAAAAGGCGGAACTTAAAACAAAATAAAATAAAAGCTTTTGGTGGTGAGAAGAATCGTAGTGGCGCTAGGTAGATGGCGCGATAAAAAAGAGGAATATTGTATAGGGCTTGGAGGGTTTTTCTTGGATGCTGATTCTGCTGATGGCAACAAAAATTCACTAGGATAAAGAAGAGGTGTGTGGCAATAAAAGCCTGAAGTGATTTTTCGAGGCGTGGAAAAAGATCGGGATACTGAAAATGAAGATAGGTACTAATTTTTTGTAAGGCATGGTGATAATTCTCTGCGTAGTCTTTAGTGAAAGTGCGGACGGTAGAGTGTGGGTGAACTTGATAGATATAAAGAGGTTTTTCTAAGATTCCAACTCGGTCGAAGTTTTTTAGGATTGTAAAATTATACAGAGCGTCTTCGGCCACTTTAAGGTCTGGGTCAAAAAGAGTAGTTTTTAGGCTATGATGAAAAAGCTTCATGTGGCAGAAATTATATCCAGTTTCGAGATCAAGAAGTTTTTTGAGGAAGTCGGAGGTGGAGATGATTTTATAGGGAGAACTTGACGATAAAGGAAGGGTTGCTTTCTCTTTGAGAGATGGTTTTTGGGCTGAGGAATAGATGCGACGTTGATAAGTGGAGCTGACATATTTTAGCTGATGTTCAGTCGCAAAATAATAAAGATCGGAAATAAAAGTGGGGGCAAGTAGGTCGTCGGCGTCAAGAAAACAAAAATATTGACCAGAAAACTTACTGAGTCCGTAATTACGGGTGCGACTGACTCCCTGATGAGGGAGATCAAAAAAACGAATATGACGATTACCTTTTGTATGGTTCTTATTTTTTGTATTTCGATATTTTGCGGCATGTGATTCGCAAATTTGCTTTGATTGGTCGGTTGAACCGTCGTTGATGAGAAGGATTTCAAGGTTAGGATAGTCTTGACCCAGGACGGATTCGATGGTTTGCGGGAGAAAGGAGGCTGCATTATAGATGGGGATAATGACGGAGATGAGTGGATGCGAGATTACTTGTTGATTCTGCATAATATCTAACAGCTTTTATGATATTTTTTGCCAAAGAATTTGGCAAGCAAGAAGCTAGTGATTTTGTTGCACCAGTTGACGGGTTCAGTTTCAATAATCTTGAGTTCTAGGATATTGGTTTTTTGGTCGAGGTCGGGATATTTAGTATAGAGAAAGACGTCAAGAAGAAGCTCTGAGATACGACCAAAGAATCTAGCGTGAAACTCATCGTATTGATTGATCTCAGCTTTGGTAAGGTTTTTTTCAAGATTCATGAGGACATCGAAGAGAAAATTACAATATTCATTAAAGATCCCTCTTCGCATAATAAAAATATTAAACATATGTGCGGAGCGACGGATTTTGAGTCGATCAAACTCGGGAAGATATTCTGGATGGCGATCTTGGATAATTTGACGAGTTTTATCAAGTGGCTCAATGTGTAAGGTATGAGCATAGTGGCTATATAGACTCTCAATGTAGTACTTACGTTTTTTCGGGAGAATTATATCATATTTGATATTTTTGCCTGGCTCACGGAGAAGGGATTGTAAATAATCTTTGGTGAGGATCTCTTTGTGGTTCATCTTTGAAAGAAAACGGCGGTAATGGACAAGACCGTAGAATGAATTTGGGTCTTGGTCTTTTAATGCTTGATTCTGCCAAAGCCAATAGAGGCCAGTAAGTTCGGAATAGTTATGATTCTTCTTGGAAATATTCTTACCGGTATTATCAAAAGAGAAGTTGTCGGGTAATTTTGTATCTGAATGTTCGGCTTGAAAAAAATGCGAGCCAACTAATAACGGCCGGTATAACGGGTCGTCGGGCATCGTGTAAAGTTTATGAGTTGCAACGATAACCTCCAAGGTTGGGTCGGTTCCCTTTTTCATCTCCCCTATTATACCATAGAAAAATCCTCTCTAGATGAGAGGATTTTCTGAAAACTATTCTAACGCTTCTTTTCTTTAACTTCGTTGCGACCGAGGTTTTTCTTGGTTTCTACGAAAACAACGTGCTTCCTTAGAATTGGGTCATATTTTCTCAAGCTGAGCTTGTCAGGGGTATTCATGGTATTCTTCTTAGTGTAATAGGCACGGATACCAGACTCTTCAGATACGAGACCAACGAGTTTGCGTTTTGTATTACTCTTCTTTGACATAATTATGGCTATTTTATCATGGAAATTAGGTTTTGTAAACTAAGTGAAGAAAAGAACTCTAGAGAAATAATGGAGAAAGGTTGGTTGTTAATCGGCTGGATAGAAATCTTCGGTTTGACTATCTGAATAATCAATGAATGGCTCTAACCGTTGATTGTTTAAATCGTCAAATTTTTGTTCAATTTGGGCTTCATAAGCATCGAGAGATTTAAAAGGCATAAATTGGGCGGCACGCTTGGAGTGGCTAAGTGGAGGATGCGTGGGATCTTTAAAATGAGGAAGATAAAGAATATCTTGATAAGGATTTTTAAAATGTTCTGTGTCTGAAGAGGGGTTTTGTTGATTAGCCGGCACGGTGACCTCCTATTTGTTGATTACGTTCACGCATGGTTGCTTCAGGTCGAAAAATCGTACCCAGCATAAGGGCATTTTTACCATAACGCGTTTGAATGTCTAAGGTAGCTTTCTGAAGCCGAAGGGCTTGTTCGGTTTCTTGTTCGGTTTTTGTAGGAGAGTCAAAAAGGTTGAGCTGCGTGGCCTCAGTAGTATTGTTTTGACTAGATAAAATATGATTGGCAGTGATGCCGACACGACGAACCGTGGCGTGATTTGGCATGATTTTTTGATAGATTTCCAGCGCGGCTTGTGAAATTATTTTTGCACTACTGGTGTTCTGAGGAAGATTTTTAGAAGCGTGAGCGAATGAAGAACGACTAGGGTCGGATAATCCTAGATCGAGGATGATCTGATCTGTTAAAAGATTTTTTTGGGTTAAATCGAGAGCGAGGCTGTAGGCCATCTCTTTAATAATGGTGATGGTTTCGGCGCGGTTATAAGGGCGGTGTAAAACTTGTCCAGAGCAGAGGCAGTGGTTGGCAGCCTGATAGTTTTTTATATCGGAAATAGTGGTTGGTTCATAGCCCCAAGCGTGGTCGATGAGTAATTCGGCGTTCACGCCAAAGACTTTAAAGAGCTTGGCGGAGGCAGTAAGAGAATATCTGGCGAGATCGCCCATGGTGTAGATGCCAAGATTTTGAAGCCGTCTGGAATAGCCTGGGCCAATCCGCCAAAAGTCGGTGAGTGGAGTGTGCGTCCATAGTTTTTCACGGTAAGAATACTCCGTTAGTTCGGCAATACGTACGCCGTCCGAATCAGGTGGTAAATGTTTGGCGACGATATCCATGGCGACTTTTGCGAGATAGAGATTTTCGCCAATACCAACAGTGGCGGTAATACCAGTATGCCCTAGAACATCCTTAACGATGGTGCGAGCGAGTTGATGGGCGGTCATCTGATAGGTCTGAAGATAGCTGGTAACATCAAGGAAGGCTTCATCGATAGAATAAATATGAATATCAGTGGGAGCAAGATACTCCGCATAAATACCAAAAATAGAGGTGCTTACGTCAACATATTTCTGCATTCTGGGAGGGGCGATAATAAAAGAGTTCCTAGGTACTTTTTTATAGACCTGGAAAAGACGATCACGGCCACCAACACCAAGAGCTTTGAGGGCGGGAGAAACGGCAAGACAGACCGTTTTGTCGGTGCGAGTAATATCGGCAACCACTAATTTGGTGGTTAGGGGGTCGAGACCGCGATCTACGCATTCGACTGAGGCATAAAAAGATTTAAGATCAATCGCAATGTAAGTGCGAGAGTTGGTGTCTGCCGAGTCTTGTTTTGGTAGAGTTTGATCAAGCATTGAGTAAATAATTCCCTGTGGATATTTAAACATAAAATGTTTGGTTATGGTATAGGACGGCTATCTTTGACAATCCTTAAAATTATATTATAATATATCGGTATCTAGAAGCTATAGCTTCAGAAATTGTTCTTTAAAAGGAGAAGAAGAATATGAGAAAAATGCACAATCGTGTCACTACAGTGACGGACCTTGAGAATGCAAATGTAATCACTAATTCAGGTCGACACCATGCCGGGGACGTCTTTGCGACGGCAATGTTGTCGATGTTGAAGAAGGTGCGGGTGTTGCGCACTGAGGATCAAGTTCTGGTTCAATATGCTAAGAAGAATGGCCCGAAGGGGTTGGTGATGCTTGGTATTGGGGGAGAATTCAGAGCAGACAAAAAACGTTTTGATTATCATCAAGAGGACTTCGAGGAGCACTATAGTGATTTTACAAAGCTTTCAACTGCAGGATTAGTCTGGCGTCACTATAGTATGGAAATATTGTCCAAGTTTGACTGCCCTCTACAGTTGATTGTGGAAGCCACAATGGATGTGAGCCATGATTTGGTCCATGGTATCGATGCGAGAGATCAAGGCTGCTTAGCTAGTGGGATTGAGATGTCGGTATCAGAAGTAATCAATTTATTTAATCCAAACTGGGATGATCAGGACCAGGACCCCGATGAAGCTTTCCTGCAAGCTGTTGGTTTTGCGCAAAAAATTCTTGAAAAAGAGATTAGGCGCGTGATTTCCATAGTGAAGGCAAAAAGTAAGATTGAAGATATGGTCGCACATAACGAGGGGGAATTTTTATATTTTCCAATGTATATTGGCGGCTGGGAGGAGTATATATTGCGATCTTTTAATCCTAAGGCTAAGAAGCTACTGTACTGCGTTTTTCCCAATCTTGACGGCGAATGGAGTATACAAGCGGTCTCGGTTTCAAGAGATAATCTGGGGTGTAAGAGAAAAAAGTTACCTACAGCTTGGTGCGGATTAAAGGAAGCACAGTTGGTAAAGGCGACTGGGGTGGCCGAGGCAATTAATTGCAAAGCTGACGGTACTTTAGCGCAAGCAAGAACTTTGGCAGGGGCATTAGCGCTGGTAAAGATTGCAATTTCTTCTTAAAAATTTGGCTGGAGTTATCCAGCCTTTTTTAATGGAAAATAAAATCTACTTATTTGGTGCGGAGGTTATCTGAGGAGCTGATTGATTATCTCTTAAAAGTTCTAGGATGCGGCATTCACGAATCACCATTTCTTCTTTACATTTATCAGGCGTTCCCTGGCAGTTGGCGATAAAGGCTTGGTTGGTAGCAATGGCTTCATCGAGACTGACTGTTTTCAGGATAAAATCGGCTTCCTGCTCATCTTGATCAAGATGCTGAGGGTGAATCTGGCCAGTAGTTTGGCAAATATAATAAAAATTTTGTTGGACAAAAATAGTGTCTTTTAATGTACTTGACTTTTGAATCCTCAAGGCTTCGCCAAATTCTTGAATACTATCTGGGATGACGGTGAGGCCAGTTTCTTCATCGACTTCGCGAATGAGTGTTTCAAGGTGGCTTTCACCTTCTTCGATGCCGCCGCCAGGAAGTTTATAGAAATGATATTTTTGACTATAAATAAGAGAAATAAGGTTATCATTACTAATAATAATTCCTCGAACGGAGGGGCGGTAAGATTTTGGCCAGCTGGGGTCATAGTCTTTTGCATCGATGGTAAAAAGTTGTTTCATAGTTATCCTTGAATAATTCCGATGGTTTAAATATAGCATAAAAAGGTTCCAAATAGAAAATGCTTAGCCTTGACAGCGTGTAATATATATTATATAGTTCTATGGCTGAACACGAGAGTGGGAGGAGTATTTTAAGAATTTACCAACGAATTCTTTTTTTCTTATCTTTTAGGCAGCGTTATGCTGGTGATTTTTTGAATAATTATCAGTTTGGCGCTGCTTAAAAGAAGCGGTACTACCAATGTGAGGAAAAACCTCTTAATCTTATATGGCATTGGGTCCGAAAGGAGAAAGGAAGAAAAATGAAGAAATTGATGAGCTTGGCAGAGGTGAAGGAGTTTTTCGAGAATGAAAAGTGTTTTGAAACTGAAACCACCTTTCTAATTAATGAATTTGGAAAATATCACCCGAATATTTGTTTTGTGATCAATAAAGAATTTGATCTAAATGAATATAATGGGGTGATGAATCCTCTAGAATTTTTTGAGGACTATGAAGTTCCTGCCAATATGAATATAGACTTTAATGGCTGGACAAGCTTTATGTTTGGGGACTTTTGGATTTCCAAAAAAGGTGATGCTTGCTTTAGACCAATGGATGCTGTTTTGGCAAAGCATATCCTTATCAAAGTTAGCTGGGGTGGTAGCTACAATCATACCAGGGGCAGAGAGCCATCAGAGGTGGATCAGATCAAGGATGTGCTGTATTTTAGACATGCTACATCCAATGGCGGTGGCGAAGGCTTTGACTTCTGGGTGGTACCAGTTGGTTTTCGCTATGTAATTCATGATGATGAATTTGATGGTGAGATTTGCAAGGTCCAAAAATCGGAAGCTCAGGATGTGAAGACGCCGGAATATTGTGAGAAAATTTCTCATAGAAAGCAGGAAGAATTAGATCGTGCTACCAGAATCATAGAAGAAAGAAAAAAGGCTGTTGAGAAATCAAAACAGGATAAATTTCTCTATGAGGAAGAGCTGATGGAGATTCAGAAGGAGCTGAAGAAACTTTCTAAGCCACGTAAGTGGGGGACATATTCTGTAGATCAGTTGGAGCTCGGAGAAATGTTCTTTACCTTGGGATATACGCAGTATTTATATAACAGTGCGAATATCTCTTTTGTAAAAGATTATTTGGCTAAGAAACAGGTTTATGTCAGAAGTGCCGAGAAAGAGAAACAGACTGCCTATGACGATAAGATGAAGTTCAAGCCTAAGTTTGAAGAATTGTCTAGTGATCTTGAAGAGATAGGCTGGACAATTCTGTGTGACGACAAGGTTTATGTAACAAATCCAAATAAGGAAGTGGATGGATACCTTGGTTATGAAAGTGAGGTTTTGTCGTACGAGTATTCAAGCAAGGGCTTGAAAGCTTTACGTCACGACATGGTCGTCGAAGAGGATAGACAGGCGGCGGAAAAAACCAGAGAAGTGAATAGTAAACGCATTAAGAGGCTTTTGTCTAGTACAGAGCTGCCAGAGAAACTTTGGTTTTTGTTTGAAGGGACAGAAGCTCTCGATTCAGAAATTCTTGAGGAGGTGCAGGCTATTTTAAAGGCATCTTATGACCCAAAAAATGAAAAAGATTTTCATGAGCTGATGAACTGCAGCTTTAAGAGTAAGGTTGAGGCGAGTAAACGTTTAATTGAGCAAGCAGGTGGTAAACTCCAGCTGAAGCTTGAGGGGGACGCGAACTGTCGCAGACTGGCGAATTTTCTTGTCGGTAAATAATTTTTAGTTGGTAAATATTTTAAACCCCTGGAGTAATCTGGGGGTATTTTTATTGACAAGTTAGAAAGAATATGTTGAGATAGTATGGATAGTCGTGAGGCGCACATTAATAATTAGATTTAGTTTAGATACTCTAATTTAAATCCACGAAAAATGGAAGAGGGGGGAGGCTATATGTCAAAATATTATTTTGGAACTGATATTATGGACGTGATGTTTAGCGAGAGGCTGTTAATTAGACGGAGGAAGCTGAATATTGATGAAGTTTGGGATAGATTGGTTTGCGGCGAAGTGATAATGTGTTTCGATGACATTTACGACGAACTAGTTATGTCGATTGGAAAAAAGCTGAGGCTGCCGATAGAAATGACTAACAAAGTGACGAAAATTCATCTTTATCCAATGGACGTCTTGATAGTGATGAAAGTCGAAGTGGCGAAGAGATTGATTTTCGAGGAGAATACAAGTTCTTTGGAATCCGAACTTTGGGAGGATTTATTTATTGAATATGCAATATTCTAAGAGCTTAAGGTTTTTACTAAATCTAATTTTAGACCCAGAAGTGATATGCTGGGTCTTTTGACTTTTTATGCATTTTATGTTATTATATATGGGTAATTATTGCTTCTAGCAGATTAAGTATTTTAAGGTAGTATTCTATGTTTTTTGCGACTAGTTATGTCGACTAATTTAGTCGGTATGACCAGTCGCAGAAAATTCCTTCTGCGATCTAGTATATGTATTTGCGGTAAGAGCCGCAGAAGGAGGTAAAAATGGTAGAGTTGAAAATGAAAACTCTTGTTGGGATGACTATTGAGAAGTGGGCGCAGAGTCCTGTTACTTCTGACATAGTCAGACCATACCCGGTTGAGAAGGAGGAGATCATCTTGGTCTTTCTTGACGGAAGTAATGTGACCATCAAGGAGACGGAAGATGGCTCTGGACAAGTTGTCTGGGAGTGGTCTGAGGATAGGAGACCTTTTTCCTGCCGTCCGAAGGATGGGCCGGTCAGGGTAAAGATCTCGGAGGATGTGGACTATGGTCACCTGGAGATTTTGAGGAGCGATACTAATGAAGCTGTATTGCTTACTTCAAAAGAAGAGGTGAGCTTCTGTGAGGAAATGTTTGAAAAAACGCCTCGCATGATGGAGAAGCGTCCAGTCTGGATTTTTGCTGGAGCCTCGGGGCTTGGAAAGTCTACTATCGGTAGATTCTTGGAGCTCCAGGGGAAGGTCGTCTATGAGACCGATTCCGACCAGAGGTTGCCAAATAGCATTATGGCGGATGTGATTGTGGCTGGAAACAGAAATAAGAATGTCACCATTGATGATATTTGTGCGAGACTTCCGGACGGAGTCGAGCCAATCTTTGTCGAGTTTTCTTTGGCGGGAGAATATCTAACAAAGAAATAAGACGAGAGCGCTCCTCGCATGGGGTGGCCCGCCCCGTAAAATTGCCCATAGAATGCTTAAAGGCCCTCAATGAGGGTCTTTTTTATTGATTTTGTTTGGTAGAGGAGGCTTAGGTTTGATTGAATTTGATTTACTGGATATAAAATGATTATTTTTGCTTGACATACCATGTTTGATATGTTTTAATATTGAAGCTAGTCCAGTTATGGATGTGAGATTATTGGAGCCCAGGCCGTGTATGCGCTGGGTAGCACATTAGAAAGGAGGTACTTGTATGAGTACCATGAGAAAAAGTAACCAAGAAGTGTTGGGCAGCCAGACTGTCCGTTTCAATATCGGAGGCGGCCCTAGCAGGGACAGGATCTTCGATGCGTGTAAGTATCTGTATGATAAGGTCAAAATCGACCTGGACTTTAAAGTGATCCTGGGGTATTCGACTCCGAAGGACGATCCGTGCTGTGCAGCGTTAGGGGTGCCAGTGAAGGATTTTAGAATCAATAAGATCATGCACGAGGACGGATCGGGCGAAAGTTTTATGCTTTCTGGATACTGTAAGGCAGATCTTGATCCGTGTATGCCGATCATAAAAAAATACAAGGAGTATGGCTTTTCGGCTTGGTACAATAGCAAGCACAGAACGGGCTGGATCTCTTTGGTAGAAAAGGAGGGGTAAGTATGGAATGCTCAACGCAATGCTTAAAAAAGATCAGCTTCTTAGCTTATGGCTATGAGGCTGAGGATGAATCCTTTGAGGTCACAGACTCTGCGAAGGTGGAGTTTGCAAACGGATTGGTGCTTTTTCTATCTAAGAATAAAAGCATCTGTCCAAGTGGCCACGGTACATGCACCTACGGGGCATGGGTCTGGAAGGATAAACTATTGAACGGTAATCCGATAGTAGCTGAGTTCGCTTCCTTACCTGTAAAGGTAGAAGAGGATGAGCGTTATCTTTCTGTTAAGGATTTAAATAATCGTGAGATTATTGCGGTCTCTAAAGACGGAGATGATTACTACTATCCGGACGGATACATCGATGTTGATTATGAGTTTTTAAATAAACACAAATGTTAAGATCGATGTGGTATTTCCCCCCCCAAAACTTTGGGGGGATTTTTCATGGTTTAAATAATAAAATCCCCAGCCATTTGGTCGGGGAAATCGAGACTTTAACTTAGGAAATCATTTGATATATGCTTAAAATTATATTATAATGACCCTGTTTCAAATAAACGCACATTTACGAAAGGGGGTTCTGTTATGGCAGAAAACAAAGGACTCAATGATTTTACAATCGACTGGAATAAGGCGCATAGAAGTTTTTTCTTTACCGTTCAATGGGCGCCAGTGGTTGGAAGGCCAGTGAATATCGAGATGAGATATTCCGCAGTATGTTACAGGGATCTATACACCACTGATGATTGGAATCATTTCAAAACAATGGTTGATCTGAAGTCACATAATTTGATGATGGTGGTCTCTAGCGAGGAAGCTTTTGGTCAAGGTGTAGTGCAGATTGTAGTGTCTTCGGCGAATCATGATTATAGCGAAAGTTATATCGTGAGCACGCTGGAGTGGATCAGTAGAGATTTCTTTGGAGTAAAGTAAAAATAAAACCCCGGTTTCCCGGGGTTATTTTCATGGATGAGGATAGATTCTAAAAGTTGGATAACCAAACCTTTGCATCTTGCTTTCCACTTCCCTAATCGAGCTGAGACCAAGATTTTTAATCCTGAGCCAATCCATGTACGGATAATTGATGATATCCGAGATGGTATGGATCTCAGCCCTCTTTAGAGCTCGAAAAGTACGTGTCGTAAGATCTAGGCATTCAATTTCCGTCTGATCTTCCACCTCGCCGTTTAAGAACTCCTTTGCTTTTTTCGCACTTTCATACGGAGTAAAGGTAATCTTTCTGAGCTCTTGTCTTAAAACAAATTCCTCCTGGAAAAGAGGGTCTTGTCTTAAGGCTTTCAGTCTGTCGATGATATCATCAACAGTCTTTGCCTGAGCTTCAGAAGGCTTGAGAATAGAAGGCAACGCTCTTGCGCTGCGAATCTTACGAATAGCAAGATCCTCAGTCTGTCTGATCCTATTGGATGAGATACCTTGACCGATTGCGATCTCACAAGCCGACATTACCCTACCTTCGAGTCCATACCATTTCGAGACGACCTGGAACTCTTTCTCGGTCAAGCAGCCTCTGATCCCTGCTTGAATTTTTCTACATTGACTTGTGGTCGGATTCTGATACGTCTCGTAGTTCAGATTTCCGAATGTATAGTCAATGGAAAAAGTTTGATCATCCTTGATGACCTTACAGAAATCTTCAAACTCTACCACTTCTGGTTTCTCTCTCATGAGATCGTAATGAACGGTCATGTATAAGAGGTTGATAGTAAAGGAGTTGGCCGTGAAATCGTGGCGCAAATATCCTTCCCTATCTAGTGCGGCGGCAAGCTCTAGTAAATACTTTGGAGCTTTGCGGATGTAACTTCCGTCGCGATCGACAAGATAAGCAGTGAGTCTGCCCTGCCAGATGATCTCAGGAAGTGCTTGATAGTACTTTTTGAGATATCTTTCTGTAGACCTTGACAAGGTTAACTCATCTAAGCACTGCAACTCAGTGGCCTTTCTGGCTGGTAAACTATAATATTCCCTGCCGGTATAAAGACTATTCGTCATTTTTTTTCTTCCCCCTTTGGAAAAATTCTTAAAACAGAGATTATTGCTAGAGATTTACTAGAAAAATCCTCTTTTTAAGGTTCTCGCCATATGTGGCGTTTTTTATATTTACAGACAAAGTCTGCACTTATATATTACAACATAAAGTGTCTTATTGTCAATATTAGGATGGGGTAGTCTTGGGTAAAGTCTCAATTTTGGAATAAGACTAGATTTGGTACGATTTTGGTCTATGGTAAGGTCTAAAACTCTGAATATGATATATTAATAATAGAAAAAGCAGAGAGGTATGATAGGATGAGGCGAGATATGGAATTTGGTGGCGGTAATGTCGAACAGGATGAAAAAGAAGCGACAGATTGGCAGAAGGCGATGCAGGGGGTGAAGTTTCAGGGGGCGAAGACATTTAAATCTGGTGATAATGAATTTTTGATTCCACCAACCTCAGAGGCGGAGACGGATAAGGCTTTAAAGAATCCTGGAATGCTCGGCACTTTTAAGAATTTTTTAGCAGAAAAATTTGGATTTAAGAAAGCGGGGACTGGGGTTTTTGGTCTACTTGGAAAACAGGGGGCAAATTTATCTAGTTTAAGTGGGGTGGGTGCTGGTCAAGAAAAAATCAAGATTCCGGGAGTTGATGATGGTAACGAAGTGGACGGGACTGCATCTGATGTGGTCGAGTCGATTAATGAGATTTTTAAGAACGATTATACGCGTGAGGTGGCGGGCCAGATGTCGGATGAGGGCCTAAGGCCTCCGATATGGAGTGTAAAGAGGGTTAGCGAAAAACTTGGCTCAAATGAGGGTGGTTGGTTTGAGAAGCAGAATGGTGAAAAATATTATGTAAAATTTTATGAAAATCCAAATCAGGGACGGGCGGAATTTATCGCTAATGCGATCTATGAAAAGGCGGGTATTAAGGCGGCGCATACCGAGAGAGTGGTAATAGATGGACGGGAGGCAATTGCTTCAGCGGCAGTTGAGAATGCGCGGTCGGTAGCGGCAGTAGATCAAGCGGCGAACTTTGATGTGCAGAATGGGTTTGTGGCGGATGCCTTCTTGGCAAACTGGGATGTTGTAGGGGCGATGTATGATAATATCGTGCAAAACCAGGATGGCCTCCACCGGATCGATAATGGAGGGTCATTAATTTTTCGGGCGCAGGGTGGAGATAAAGAATTTAGCGCGAAGGAGGTTCCTGAGCTCGAATCAATGCGTGTACGGGGGAGGCAAACTGGGGAGGTTTTTGGTGGCATAACCGAAGAGGAGATCCAAAGACAGGCGCAAGAATTTGTGCAGAAAGTGCAGCCAGAAGATATTCTTTCGATTGTTAATCAATCAGGAATATCTGGAAAGATGCGCGAGCGAGTATTGCAGGGGCTTTTGGGGCGAAGAGAATATTTAGTAAATAAATATACGGATGGAAATGACAAAAGAGAGGTCGCGAAGTCACGTCGGCGAGTATCGGTGAGTGAAGCATTGCAGGGATTAAAAAATCAGGAGCTGGAGAAGTCTTATGAGGGGATGCTACGGATGAGGACTGAGGTGATTTGTGATCGTGATCATATTGAGGGACAAAGAATTGATATTATCGATAAATCAGATGTGGGGTTGACAGAGGTACGATTGAAGGTGCGAGATCACAGTAGCCTGATTGCTGCATTGAAGCGAAAATATCTCGAGCTCGAAGAACGTAAACGAGAGTTGAATTTGACAGAGAGTGAAATAGGAGAGATGGATGAGAAGATATATGTGGACAAGTTTGTTTACGAAGGAGTGAATAATAAGAGGCCGCAAGAACTTTGTCAGGCTTTTGTGCTACAAAAAGGTGATATTAAGGTTTATATTGCCGATCCCACAAAGCGTGCAAGAGGACGGCTGGCGACGATCTATACGAATAATAACCAGAGTGGTTTAGTGCGAAGCGCACTAGGTTTGGTAAAAATTGAAATGCCGGCTGGAATGGATCCGATAGATATTGAGCAGACAGTTGATGAAATTTTAGAAAAAGACCTGGGGATAAATGATGCACTTTCCGAGGTGACCGAGGAAGCGGCGCAAGAATATAAGGAATCACGTTTGAAATGGCAGTATAAGATTGAAGGGGAGTTGTCTGCCGAGGAAAAAGAACGTGCAGAGAGACTCGAGCGAAAAGAGGTCTTCCCTGGCTATTCAACCTTAGTGGAGGAAGGCAAGCATCTTGAATATTTAGAGAAATATGGTGATGATCTGAGGGCTATACATAACATGGGTATAGCGTCGGATGAAGATTTGAAGATGGTCTTAACGCAAGGGTTGATGTGCACTACAGAGCGTTTTTCTCGTGGCTTGATGCGAGGCGGACTCTCTTCGGTGAGAGATATGGACTCTGGGGGAGCGGATAATGTGTTTACGCGGATTATGGGAAAGGAGAAACGAGCGGAGCTGGGAGGGGTGGTATTGATTTTGAAACCTGAGATTTTCGACCGCACGGATTGGTATAGTTATTCCTCTGATACTTATGGGTCGACTGATCGAAGTGAGTTTAAAAAACGTATGTCTCCTGATGAGGTATTTGATTTTGTGGCAAATAGTGGAGACTACATAAGAAATAATGAGCAGATGTTTCGAATGGGGATTGGAGCGGAATATATTGAGGGGGTGGAGGTGGATGCTCAATTTAGGGAGGAGATGATTGAGAAGTTACATGCAAAAGGGGTACATGAGTTGAATGGAAAGAAGATTGAAGAAGTGATTGTGGCGCGGGAGCCGGTAGTACTAGGGAGCGCAACAGCGGAGGGCTTAAACCATGAATAGAGATTTTGAGGAGCAGGTATATTATGTCGAATCAGACCAGGATGAGTCGGTACTTGTGGCGGTGGGGCTAAAAATTCAGAGGAGTTTTCTTGATGGCGGGGTGTATTTTTTGGAGTGGTTTGACACTGTCTATTGGCGACGAATGACCGCGAGTGAGATGTGGACGGAAAATGGTGAACTGTTTTTTAAAAGGATTGAGCCTGAAGGGAGTGGAATGTACCATTTTACGCCAATGACTGCTGCGACCTATAATCAATTTGTGCGTGATGAATTGTTTGAGGCAAAAGATTTTATAGATGACGAAGAGGTGCGGCTGGCCTTTTTAAGGATGATAAAGAGGATGTAAGGAAAGTGTTATAATAATAGTAATATGGATGAAAATGAGAAAATGATCAGATTGGCAACTGAGGTAAAGGACGAGAATAAGAATAATCTTGAGGCGGTAGATAAGGAGAGCGATGAAACTCTCGAGGAGACATTTACTGATAAGGATGAGAGTTGTGCTAGGGGTGCAGACGGTAAGGTGACCGGTCATTGCGAAGAGGATGTGAGTTTAAAGAATGAAACGAAGACCCCTCAGACGAACTGGCTCTTGAATGGTGTGGTTGCGGTAGTGGCGATTGCGGCGGCAATGTTACTGAGATATCTAAAATTTAAGATGAGGGATAAGATTAATAAGGCGTAAGGGGTATTTTACTATCATTCTCTTATCTTATATATTAAGTAGACTTTACTGTATGTATTAGAACAATGGATAGAAACAAGATATTAAACATTTATTTAGATGTGGATGGAGTGCTGAAAGGTTGTGCATCTCCAAAAGAGGATATCGAAAAGTTTCTTGAGTTTTGTTTGGATAATTGTGTTGTATATTGGCTGACTACTTATTGCTGTGGTGGGGTTAACCATGCGCCGCGGGCGCTTTCGGAAGAGTTTGATGAAGAATTGGTCGGTCGCCTGAGCAAGAGTGTTAATCAGACTGATTGGATAGGTTCGAAGGTTGAGGCGATTGATTTTAATACTCCATTTGTTTGGTTTGATGATAACATCGCTCAGTATGAGCGGAATGAATTACGAAGGTATAATGCTGAGGATAGTTTTTTCTGGGTCGATAGGAACGATCCAGAGTCGGCAAGGCATATGTTAGAGTTTGTGAGAAAAAAAATATGAATAAGATTAATGTTTTGCTGGCTAACTCGCTATTTGACGGGGTGGTTAGCGAAGGTATTGCAACTTATCTTGAGGCAGAATTCGTTAAAGATCGCAATGAAAAAACAGTATTCATTAAAACTATTCTGGAACGAAGCGATGAGGAAAATGAAAAGATTCTTGAAAAACTTCGTAGCCAGCTGGATTCAAATTATTACGATTATGACACGATCTTCTTCGGTGGAAGTAATGACCTTCCCCGCTGGTCCGGGTATTCACTCGGGTATTATTTAGTTAGAAAATATCTTAAGAAAACTGGTAAGAAAATTGAAGACGCTTTTGCCGATAAATATGCAGATTTTAGAGCAATAGTATTGTAAATGAAAAAGCACGGAGAGTCTCGTGCTTTTCTTTGGGAGATTTGGTTTCTTTTAAGTTCTCTGGATATTGTTGAAACATTGCGCCCTAGGTTTTTGACTATCTCGTGAATGCTCTTTGAATTTTTGCGCAATTTTTCAATTACTACTCGTTCTTCATACGAAAGTTGTGTATACTTTTTAACTTAGACAGTAACTTGTAATTTTACGATGGATGTACTATACAATATATAACTTGTGAATAA
>ERZ773213.49-NODE-49-length-95755-cov-12.727774_pt1 | contig 95755 bp, 103 predicted proteins | sample MGYA00580996_ERZ773213 | MGnify/ENA primary metagenome ERZ773213 (study PRJEB29015, sample SAMEA2738152) | human oral metagenome | biome: human oral; feature: human-associated habitat; material: saliva | place: China | collected 2197 ...
CCTTGCGGCCGTACTCCCCAGGCGGGGCACTTAATGCGTTAGCTACGGCGCGGAAAACGTGGAATGTCCCCCACACCTAGTGCCCAACGTTTACGGCATGGACTACCAGGGTATCTAATCCTGTTCGCTCCCCATGCTTTCGCTTCTCAGCGTCAGTTACAGCCCAGAGACCTGCCTTCGCCATCGGTGTTCCTCCTGATATCTGCGCATTCCACCGCTACACCAGGAATTCCAGTCTCCCCTACTGCACTCTAGTCTGCCCGTACCCACTGCAATACACGGGGTTAAGCCCCGGCCTTTCACAGCAGACGCGACAAACCGCCTACAAGCTCTTTACGCCCAATAATTCCGGACAACGCTCGCGCCCTACGTATTACCGCGGCTGCTGGCACGTAGTTAGCCGGCGCTTTCTCTGCAGGTACCGTCAATCTCTCTTCTTCCCTGCTAACAGAGGTTTACAACCCGAAGGCCGTCATCCCTCACGCGGCGTCGCTGCATCAGGCTTGCGCCCATTGTGCAATATTCCCCACTGCTGCCTCCCGTAGGAGTCTGGGCCGTGTCTCAGTCCCAGTGTGGCCGGTCACCCTCTCAGGCCGGCTACCCGTCGTCGCCTTGGTGAGCCGTTACCTCACCAACAAGCTGATAGGCCGTGAGCCCATCTATAACCACTACATAACGCTTTCCACCAACACCCCATGCGGAGATTGGTCGTATCCGGTATTAGACCCAGTTTCCCAGGCTTATCCCAGAGTTAAAGGTAGGTTACTCACGTATTACTCACCCGTTCGCCACTAATCCACCTAGCAAGCTAGGCTTCATCGTTCGACTTGCATGTGTTAAGCACGCCGCCAGCGTTCGTCCTGAGCCAGAATCAAACTCTCCGTTACAAAAACAAAAAGCAAACGCATGATCCCATAACTCTCAAAAAAACAATGAACTACTGACAAAACAAAAAACAATCAGGACACAAAACACCAGGCACACCAACGCACCCCATACTCTGCGCCCCACACGAATGTCCCAACCAGCAGACACCACAACAAAATTTTTCAGAACTACAAGACCACACCAAAAAACATGACCTCAATAAGATCAAAAAACATATACGGTATCAACCCCGTGCACCAACACCCCCACTACGAGGGCACCAGCGCACTGTCACAACATCCCGTTTCACCAATACACATCATCACAACACAACACACAGTTGTGCCTAAAACGTATTGAACAAAGCACACTCTTGAGTTCTCAAACAACACACCACACCAACAACACCACCACACACAAACACGCATGCAGCACCATCATCAGCCGGTCAGTGATATTGCCACTCCATTTTGAGCGACAACCTATACAACTATACTCGCTTTCATCAAGAAACACAAGCTAAAAACTTTATGTTTTATATCACACAATTCTGGGATTCATTCAAAATCTTATGCTTTTGAAATCGTCTCATAAATGTGAGAGATAAACTTCAAGTCATACACTGTATAGTTGATTTTGCCGCGAAATTTCGGGGTTTTTACCCCCGCTCGCCGCGGCGACTCATACAACTATACAGAGGCTTTCCGTGCTTTGCAAACCAGAATAATATGCAGTACATCACATAATATTTTGGGTGTTTACTTCCATGAAAACCTCATTCACGAAAACTCCTTTATACTCCGAAAATTCTTAAAGACTCAAGGCGCTGCCCTCCCGATAAAAACACCGGTCAAGCAACGCCCTTCTTACGCTCAAATGCGCTAGATTCCGCTAATACTGCTGCGGTGGAGTCTCAGAAGCCATGTTATTAAACCGCGAGTACTTACCGCTAAACGCCAAGGGAATAGTCTTCGTTGGGCCGCCACGATGCTTCGCAATAATCATGTCTGCTTCGCCCACACGATCGCTATCGGGGTTGTACATATCCTCGCGGTGCAGCAGAATCACCATATCCGCATCCTGCTCAATCGAACCAGATTCACGCAGATCAGAGATCATTGGGCGCTTATCGGTGCGCTGCTCCGAACCACGGTTCAGCTGCGAGAGCGCAATGACCGGAACCTCAAGTTCCTTCGCCAAAAGTTTGAGACTACGGGAAAATTCCGAAACCTCTTGCTGACGAGACTCAACTTTCTTTCCCGAGCTCATTAGCTGCAGGTAGTCCAGCACCACAAGCTGCAATTGATTGCGCTGTTTAAGGCGACGGCATTTCGCACGAATCTCCATGAGCGTCATGTTCGGCGAATCATCAATAAAAAGCGGTGCACCAGTTATTTTCCCCTGCAGGGTCGCCAGGTTGGTCCATCCCTCCTGGTCAAGATCTCCCTTCTTGAGGCGGCCCATCGAAATGCGTCCCTCCGCCGAAAGCACACGCATGGCAAGCTCGGTGCGCCCCATTTCCAAAGAGAAAAAGACCGTCGTCATATCATGATGAATCGCGGCAGAACGAGCGATATCCAGTGCCAAAGTCGATTTACCCACACCGGGACGCGCGGCAACCACAATCATCTGTCCCGGATGCAAACCACCGGTGAGCTCATCAAACTCAATAAAGCTCGTGGGCACGCCATAAACGCCATCCGGGCGGTTCGAGTTCGCATCGATCTCGTTCATCGTGGCTTCTAAGGCATCTGAGAAGGTAACGTAATCCTCTTTCGCGTTGCCATCTGAAATTGCGTAAATCTCAGATTGTGCCTGATCAACCAGCGAGTCTACCTCGCCCTCGCTCGTGTAACCGAGCTGGGCGATCTTAGTGCCAGCCTCTACCAGACGGCGCATAACCGCGTGTTCCTTGACGATCTCAGCATAATACTGGGCATTCGCAGCGGTTGGAACCGAAGCGATAAGCGTATGCAGATATGTTGCCCCACCGACTCGTGTGAGTTCACCGCGGCCTTTGAGTTCATCCGCTACCGTAATCGCATCGGCGGGGTTGCCGTGACCGTACAGAGAAATAATTGCCTCATAGATCAGTTCATGCTGCGGCTTATAGAAATCTCCCGCATGCAGAGTCTCCACAACATCGGCAATAGCGTCTTTAGAGAGCATCATGCCGCCCAGCACCGACTGCTCCGCGACATCATCGTGCGGTAAGACCCGCACAGTATCACCGTCCATTAGTCTTGACCCTCTAAATCTTTTGCTTTCATGCTTTGATGCTCCTTTTCAGACTATATAGAAGAACCATAAAAGAATGTAACCTTAAACTGCTACACTAAAAATAAGTATATACTTAAATACAAATTCTAACACCAGAGAAAACCTAAAATTTACGCCCATCGAGCATGGGACCAACCACGAAAGAGACTAATAACCCGTGAAGATACCCGAACCAAACCCTTTCTTTACCGTTCTCGGATACAATCGCACCGATGGCACTGCATATGGCTACCACAAAGGAAGTCTCAGCGCTCTCACGAATATTGATCTTCCCTCCACATCGCCTACGCCCTACAGTCTTGAACTCACGTTCACCGACACAGGCTCCGACACCGTAGCGCGTATTATTCCAGCGGAAGATCTTTATATCCTTGCCAGCAACCACCCCAACGGAGAAACAGAGGATGAAAAATACAAATCCTACATCCATAGCAACTACTACACTCAAGAAATAGCGCTCAGCTCAGATTGCACTATCCGTCAGATCAATCCCAGCGAAATACCGACCGGAACTATTCACAAAGATCTGATTCCACCACAAGGAATACCCCAGAGCCAGAAAGACTACGCACAACCACCAGCAAGCTATCGTGATGCCATCCGTCACCCTGATGACCTCATTACAAACTGGATTATTCCTGCACTGCTTTCAGCCTCTGTTATAGAGGTCCTCACTGTTGCAGGTGGTACTCTCACCGTTCTTGACGAACGCCCTGCACAGCGTGGACGCGCTTTACACTACCGCTGGACACATCCTGCATACCCTACCTGGGCAACCATCGAGCACTGGGTCACTATCCATCAAGGCAAGCAGATGCTTTCCCCAGCACAACTTGAAGAGCGCATGTTTACTGAATATGGATACCGTGTCATCGGTACGGATCCCAATACAGGGCAACTTTATGGCTATACGGAAGAAGGGCAGCTGACAACCCTTCTTGATCCAACACCGATTGCCTATAAAAATCTGCCCAGTATCCCTTATTCCACGCCTACTACTGGAACCGAGCATTTAGCTCTCTGCTTAGCCCGCACCAATCCCAACAACATCATTACCCCCATCCCATCCCACAACATCCCCCCAGAGGCAATCCCTCAAAACACCTGGAACATTCTGCAAATTAACGGGAAGATCCCCGAGACATTCCCCGTGCCCGACCAAGAACCAGAAGATGGTGACACCGGCTCTCACACACCGCCCGCACCCTTGATCAATCACGGTATTATCCCCGCTCTGCGATCCTATAAGCTCAGCAAATGGGGAGGATCAACCACGCACTCCGTTATGGGTGGCACCCTCACCATTCTTGAAGAAACCGCGGATATCATCTCGTACACCTGGGAGTCTCATGGTGTACCCACTTGGGTAAATCACCTTTGGGCCTACGCAACCACTCACGGAGAATTTAATAACTGGTACGACCATACGCCCTAGCTGATCCAATTCTGCGCCCCGGCCTTACTATCAAGGCCGGGGCGCGGGTCTATGCTCACCAACTATACATATTTTGAAAAGGGATATCGCGTCACCCTAGAATTAGATTGATACTAAGTGTATTATTCTAATTATTGGATTCACTCATATGCTGCGCCACATTACAATCTGCCCAAAACATAAAAATAGAAGTAGGAGCTATACAGTGTTTAAAATATCCCGTAGAATGCGGCAAGGATGGTGGATACCAAGCTTGGTTTGGCGGAACACATATCCGCGCATTCTGATGTACTGGTGTCTTCCGCCGCTTTTGATGCTTGCAGGTCGTTTAGCCCTCATAGCTGCGTATCATGTCTCACTCATCGACACGCCGCTTTTGATAGGAGGAGCAGTTTTTCTGTCCATCGCGTTGATTACATGGACAGTACGCCTTCTATGGGCGAGTTTAAAAACCAACCTAAAGTACAGTTTAGGCACATCATCGTCTAGCAATAATCCATTAGATCCAATGTGCTCGCAGACAACCTAATTGTCTTCAAAGAAATCTTATGTGCATACCCGCACATGCCAAACACCAAAACTCTTCAGGAAAATGACTCGTAAGGAGTAGCAACATGGGAGTCTTCTATATCTTCCTCGGTGTCGCTGTACTATTCTTGCTGTACAAGTGGTTGTTCGAAGGAAAGCTTGGTCCGGCACTCTTTGAATGGGATAGTTCAAAAATTACGTTTCTCTTTGAAAAATCTGACTCAGGTACGGAGCTAGTATTACGTCGAGGTGAAATCTTTCCCAAGAAGTTCAACATACCGCTTGGCAATGACACTCCTGAGCATTACTCATTGTTTGTGGCGGAAAAGGATATCGCTCAATTCTTATCTAATAACCATCAGGGCTACGGAACAGTAGTGGCTGCAAAGTTATTAGAAGTACAGAAGTGGAAAAAGATGCTTATTCGGCTATCCTCAGTGACACTGAGGAAGAGCAAGAAAATCTCAAACAGGAGATATGTAAAGAACACGACGCAGCGGTTGAAGATTTTCTTCAGACGCTCAGGAAGGTATACCGCATCTTTGCTATGCCGCAGGGCGCTTCTGCACCAATTTTAAATCCGCTTCAGGATGTTTCTTCTGATCTTGCGTTTGTGCGGGAGAATCGTGATCTATTTGACGGATCCGGTTTTATGCAACGCTCGCATGCTTTACGACTTGCTGGTGCCGCTTACGAACTTGGTCTCGTATCTAACGCCGCTTACGAAGATTTGACATATTCATCTCAAGATAAATCTGATAATGAGAAGGTATATTTCGGTGCCGCCCCGCAGATACTGCGGTGTGTTGATGATCTTCACCTGGCGGAGCAATTTCAGAAACGACGGAAACCCACAGGGTATCACTGGAAGTTCCCTACGTACTCAAATCTCAATGATGATTACGATATTCAAGGGTGGGACAGCCTAGATATGGTCAGTCATGATATTCGCTCAAATCCGCAGCATAGGAAACTGATGGGGGAAAAGTAACTGTGCTAATGCTTTATTCTCTTAGTATGTCCATCATAATGGTGCTGAATATTTTCACTGTAGCTACGCATGTGGGAGCTCGTGCGGCTCGTGGGGTCAAACCTTTTCAGATGGACGTCATAGTGGCGCTGGTCTTTCTCTTCATCCTGAACATAGGCAGTGTAGGAATAACTTTGTATATCCCAGGCGAGGTTTATGGCCCTGCTGTCTTACTGGCGATAACCACAGCCATTATTTCTATCGGTTTCTTCATCAGAGTGTGCCGGAGGTTGCTCCGAGAGTATCTCTGGAAGAAGGATAAGAATGAGGCGCGAGCAGAGCAGCTTCAGGTTTTCCTCCGTCATATTCAGTCTGATTGTGATCTATTGAAGATTTCGGGATCGAATCAGGACGAGTGGAAGAAGCAGGAGTGGGAGCTGATAGCAGCGCGGTTTTATGGTTCGATAATTCGCCCTACATCCTTTGAGGTATTGGCCTCTCCTGAGGTATTCCGTCTTGTGAAGCAAGTGTCCGAGAAAATATTTGAAGGGCTAAAAGACACTGGTGGGGATACGTCAGTGATGCCTATTCAGAAAGATGAACGTGGTATCAAGATCCGTGTTTCTCCTCTGCCGTTGGGTCGTGCGATTCAAAAACGAGGAGGGAAGGGGGAGTCGTGAAGATTTTTAGCATCGCTCAGAGTGCGGGTGCGCGGCAGAAGTATCGGAAAAGTCGTGAGTTTTATTCGGCTCAGGTCACAGATGCTAAGCGTCGTTTGATGGCTATTTGTCAGTTTGCGCCGAGAGAGCATGACGATAAAGCCCATCAGGTTGATTATTGGGTAGAAGCAGCCTGTACGTTAGCTGCCCTTGAGGCGCTTTATTTGCCGGGCACGACGGACGCTCTCAAGTCACAAATGTGTGAGGTTGCTCAGGTTATTTATGAGCGGTTCTCGGCGCTTGGGCAGATGGAGTTGCAGGAAGAGTTTTTAAAAGATTTCTCCCATTTGCTAACTCCTGAATTCCGTGTTTAGTGTTTGGCTTAGCTGGCAAATAGATCCAGTTGAAGGCGAGCGCCTGTTAGGGTTTACTTATGTCTGATTTTGAAGTATGAGATAGCTTGTTTTCCGAGTTTTTCTCCGGTTTTTTCTGGGTCAGGTAAGACCGTACGTACGAAAGCCTCTATGAGCTTCTTCAGCCATGACAGGAGTGCACCCATCACAATACCAAAGGTAAGTCCGGCGACACCAAGGATGCACTGGAAAATGGAATCCATATTTAGAAAGTTGATAGTAGTCATGGGTTTCTAATTCGCCCCGCCGCGATCCGGCACAAATTTTTGTGATGTGTCGTCATTACGACGTCACAGCATTGTGACGTCACGTCAAGAAAAGGACACACAAGAAGGAAGGGTGAGAAGACCATTGTGGTCTTCTCACCCTTCCTTGTGTGCGCCTGACCTTTTACTGCATTGGTTATGTGTTCAAGCTGCTACTGTATCCGCTCTTGTCTTTGTGTCTCGTGTGGTGTTTTCGGAGAATACCATAATCTCTTGGCCGCGGTATTTCCGTGCTGCCGAGTACGATTTCTCGAAGGTGGTGTACCATTCAGGTGGGTACAGTCCGCGCACTAAAGGCACATCATCATAGGTAAGCACCCACCGATAGGGTGCGCTCTTTAGGGCAGCAGCTAACCGTTCGTGATCTTCCTGTGTGAACGCGAGCTCGTATAGTCTGTGCCCCATCCCCACGTATGGAGGATCCACTAACGCGAACACCTCATCAGCAGAAGCCAGATCACAGGCACGAGTGAGGAGATTAGTGCCGTCTTCCTGCGTTATTGTTATCTGTTCACTCATCGCTGCTACTGCGCGCACACGCTCAACTAGAGCGTCTTGGTTGTAGCGGTCTCTAATCTTATATTTACCTGCCTGGTTTAGACCGCCAATTGGGTAAGCGTTCATGAGGATCCCTGACCGATTCGTACGGTTTAGGAAGAACGTTGCAAATCCCAATGTTAGGTCATCAGTGCTAGGTGAAGCGTTTTGAAGAACGTCGCGTGTCCAGTGCCAGTTTTCCAAGGATGCAGAAGTTTCACGGATCAGCGTGCAGAACTCTTCTGGGTGCGTTACGATTGAGCGCCAGAATGCTGCAACTCCAGGGTGGGCGTCATTGAGCACGAGTCGGTCTACCACGCCCTGGCGCAGCAGATAGAGTCCTGCACCAGCACCGCCAGCGAACGGTTCCACGAAAACCTGTGGTACCGGGTGGTGTTGTTCTCGGAGGAGATCAGCAAAGAGTGGACCTAGTCGTGCTTTACCGCCCGGATACCGCAACGGAGACACATACCTCATAATTTATGCCTGCCTGCCTTAACAACTGTTTTTGAGGGAATTATTGACTTTACGTACTGCTGTATGTGCGTAAGGTACCTTCAGGGCATAATCAGGATCTAGGTAATCCAGCCATGAGCCAGCAGCCGGGCGTTCATTATGCGGTCGTGAAGGCTCAAATATGGAAGAATATAGAGTAGTTGGAGCCCCTAAAGCAATACTTAAGAATAAAGCAATGAGAGTACACAGGAACACCGGAAGAAGCAGCAATAGCCACATGGAATTTGATAGGTCATGTGGAAGGTGGAGTCCTAAATTACTCAGCGCTAGAGTAGCCTGCTGAAGACATACAGTAATCATTCCCCAGAGCATGTACGGGAACACCCACCACGCGAGGATTCGTGCCCACCTGTGTGAACCTACCCAAGCTGAAACTCCAGGGATGCCCCGCAGGTGAGATAGATTTGTTAAATAGGCTATAATCTTTAAAAACATTTTAAAGAACCTCCATAGTATTCTTTATAAGAAATGGTTTTAGTGAAATTAGGTGTGATTATTTCAATTTCTGATATACCCAATAAATAAACTTTACGGGGGCTACAAATGCCAAAGTCCATAGGGTATTAGATAAAAATATTAATAACTTCCATAGGGCATAAGATAAAGCTACTATTAAAACAACTGCTATCACATAGGCAAAGGCAGGTACTCCACACACGAGCTCTAAAATGATACAGGTAAATACCATGATACAAGCGTGAATACAAGCTTGAATAAGCATAACCCGCGCGTATATAGGAGCATCTTTGAACATCATCATTATTTTAATTGGAAATGTTTTTGAAGACATTACTTTTCCTCCGTTTTCCTGTACATCCAATACAAAGTTACATAGAGAAAAAACCCTATAATCAGCGAAATATAGATTATATTTGGGGGCGATGGAGTGTCCGCACCATATGCAAATACATCAATAAAAACAGCTACTGCCCATATTGTTGGCACCGCTATAGTACATATAGTAATAAATCCATAGATCTGTAGAAGCCTACTGAACCATTTACTTTCCCGAACTTTCTTCTTCATGGTGTTTTATTCTTCTTTCGCTTGGGTGTCTCGCGGCTTTTTACGCGGGCGACCTATGGCACCTTTAGGGATGCTCTCATTCCAGGCATCTAGTTCTGGGTATTTTGCTGGTGACCATCCATGAGCATGGGTGCCGATTTGCATATCTGGCTCGGGGAGTGGGTGGCCGTTGTTTTCATGCCGGTTCAGCATGACATCGGACATGCCGTACCGCGCGGCGATCTCCTTCTTCGTAAGACCGATAATTTTCTTAGATTTCTGAGGATTCTTTACCAATTTCCTTTATTCACCGTCTTTCCATTGGTCTGCGGCCGTCCAGTAGTCTACGAATGATAGTGGTTCGTCTTCGAGGTCGTGGGTCCAGCATTGCGCACCGGGGGCGAGTAAGGATTCGTCAAAGACTGGCTGCCCGTGCTGGGCGAGTTTTTCAAGCGTATAGATGCGCTGCTGGGGAAAAGTGGTTTCTCCTAGTAGGGCGTTGTCTTCTAGGAAGCTGCGGATAAGGTCTTCATGGTAGGGGATAGGGCCACGTACTAGGGGTATTGCCCCTAGTTCTCCGGCCTGTTTTTCTTCTAAGACTTCGTGCGCATCCCACAGGTGCTCATCTTCTTGCGTGTAGGTGTGCTCCCGGATCTTCTTCTGCTCTTCTGCGCTGAACTCGTACTCGTCTATCGCGTATACGACGGTGAGTCCTGGAATGGCTTGGGTGACTTGCTCCAAATCGAATACTTCAAAAAGCCCGTTCCCTGAGGTAATGCTCAGCTGCTTGTCTTCTAGGGTTACGACGTCCTGGCCTCCGAAGAGCTCGAATTGGTAGGGGAGCGTGGAGGCTGCGGCGTGCCGTTCTGCGATTTGCTCTAGTGTGCCTACCCAGGCGTAGGCTTGGTGGTATCGCCCGAGATTATCGGGCTCCTCGTAAACTGTGTGCGCGTACTTAACCGGCTGGGCAGGGGTACCCTGCTGCGGTTTATCACCACGGATTTCAGTTTGTTCTGTCATCTTTATTCACCTACGCTTTCTTTGTGATGTCCATGAATTTCGGGTAGTCGTAGCCTTCGCCAGTGTTGAGGTCTGGCTCCCATTCGTTTCCAAGACCGAGGAAGTCCAGGAGTTTTTCTTCGCACCAGGTGCTGTATGTGATTTTCTCGGCTGCGGAGGCTTCTTCTGCGTTTCCTTCTACCTCTTTTTCAAAGATCCACGCGAATTTCACATCGTTCTTCAGTCCGAGGATTTTGGAGATATTACCCCAATCTTCAGGGTCATTACCCTGAATCTTGGGGGAATACACAATTGAGTGCGTAATCTTTTCCCCGAAGTTGCGGTGATTCCCCGAGACGTAGTCGAAAATATCTTCAGGTTCCCCTCCTATGTCCGTGCGGATCATAATCCGGCCATTCTCAGCGAGCTCCTTCACCACAGTCTTCTGCTGTTCAGTGAGCGGAGGTATAGACAGTGTTACCTGCAAATCTAGGCCCGTCTTATCGTTCACATAATCCAAGTAATCGAACATCCTAGCGTCCGTGACTTCCAGCGGTTGAGTAAATGGTTCAAGGACTTCTATGGTGTCTAGGTGCTTTTCCCAGTCGTTCCCGTAATCTTCTCGAAGCTCTTTAATATCTTCCAGGGAATAGACTTCTCGGCGCGGGCATGTCATATCCGATCCTGTGCCTACGGTAGGATCATCCCACCAGTATGTGTACAACTGTTCTTCAACAGGTTCAAGAGATTCCGAATAAACCACTGGAGTTTTGAGTACATTCCAGAACTTCCAGAACAAGCCTTTACCATTGAGCTTTTCCAGGTGCGAAATAATATCGGAAGCTGACAAATCATTGGGAGTCTCGGCTCCGAAAAGTTTTTGCAAGCTGGTGCCCGAGCTCGTAATGCGGTAAGTACGGTGTGCCATTGGCCTTTCTCCTTGCAGTCGTTTCCTTGGGTCCCCTTCCTGTGGAAGAGTTTCCCTGGCGGTCTTGGTTGATATTCCCATCCTAGCACAAAAATATTTATTTGTTAATAAACAATATACTCTTTTTGGGTTTTTCTTCCCACACACCACCACGCGAAGAAGCAGCACAACGCGCAGGAACAAGAAAGACACCCTATGATGCTGGCACCATTACCCCTGCGCGATACCAGAAGACAACGCGAACCAAAGAAGAAAATAGTATAATATTCCATATACCTACCCGCACCTGCGGGAATGAAGAATGAAGTTAGCCTACGGCTTCTTAGTGTTCCCCAACTTGCTGGGGATGAGCCGTTTGTCCGGTTACTTCTCCCAAAAACTGGGAATCTGCTCCCCACACACGTGGGGCTAGAGGGCTCTGCACCATCCACACGGATGATGCAGAGCCTTCCTCTATTTAAAAGCGACAACCAGACACGACAGTCCCAAACCGGTGCCCTCACCTGCACCTAACCCCCAGTAAATACGCGAACACAAAGAACCCAACTAGACCCTCACGACCTTTCCCAAGAATATGCGCTCGCGCGCGGGTACACTCTTCTCTTTTAGATGGTTTGGTGGCGGGAAGTTACCTGGGGGTAACTTTTTTTGCTCTGCCACATGTTGAATGTTTTGTATATACTTATTGACATGCAGAGCAATTTATCTCGCCACCGTAATGTTGTTATCACGTCTCCTGCGGATACTGTCTTTGAGGAGGATTTCTCGGAGCAGGAAGCCCTTCCTGAGGAGGACGCCTTCTTGGGGGATGGCCCCTTGTCTCGGACATATTCGGAGGAGGAGGTCGCGGAGGGCACGAAGTATTCGGGGATTGCTGCTTCGATGTTTCTTGCGGTGACGATTCCAGGATTATCGTTTCTTGCGATTTTTGTGGGAACGCATTATATCCGCCGCGCGTGGGCGGTGAGTGAGAATCCGGCGAGGATCGCGCGCATCGTGCGAGTCGTCAATATTGCTTGGTCCATTATTCAGGTGTTGGCGCTGATAGCAATACTTATTGGCGGCAATCTCTGGATTCAGGATATGCAGCATCAGCAACAGCAGATGCCTTATAGTAGTGTGTCGCCTCAACCGACCGCCCGCTATTAACCCATAACACAATGAGAAAGGTAGACCTTCACCACTATGAGTAATAGTAACGTCACTCCAGCATCAACCGCGGAGTCTATCTATCAGATGCTTAAAGAGCGCACCCTCAGCCAAGAAGCCTTCGGAGTAGATATTGATTATGTCTTCACTCCTTCAGACCGGCTGGAAACCCCGTTGCCTCTCTACGTGAGGAGGCAGCCCGGTTTCGAAGAAGCTTCAGATGAGGATATCGCACAGGCCCGAATTTGGTTCTATCGGGATAATCGTGTACTTCTCAACATCCCGTACAGCCCTGAAGGGGAAGAAAGCCCGAAACGTTCCGAATACCTTCTACGGGTCCTCGGCGCCGCTATAGCGTTCATCGTCCCCCTCGGGTTATCACTACTGCTGGCACCCCTCTTATTCCACAACAGTTACTCCATATGGACGTTGAATCAGGATACGCTTTCACGCTTCGGGGTAAATGCCGGAAATTTCGCAGAAACTACTTTCCCGCTGATAGGCGTTATTGTAGGAGGCATCAGCCTACTCAGGTACCTAACCGTGTACATCCCGGATCCAGTCTCCATAACTTCAGAGATCAAAGTCGTTCTGGCTAATGGGAGCATTCTAAGGCACTCACGCCGGATAACAGCAATACCCGAACCCCCAAAACCCATAGTAGCGCTCTGGAAACGCAGTCTATACCCAGCACTTATCCACCTAGCCATCATCGCAGGAATTCTATTCGCATGGATCGTGGGTATTATCCACACCTTCGATCTACCTATTAGCCGCTAAAACCCAATACCACGAAACATAGGGCCCGCACACATACACGCGGGCCCTGCGTTTTCACTAAGAAGGTTCCCTTCCTGCTAAACGAAAACCTACCCATCAGAAACCGGCACATCAGGGATAAGCCGCGTCCCCGTCCGCACCAGAAAATCCGCCAAATACTCCCCACCCCGAAGCGTAACCACCGTAGCCCGCGAAACATAAGGCTCCCGCATAAAAACATGGTAAAGCTCCCGATACCAATACTCCCGAGAACCCCAAAACTCCTCACTATTACCGCGAGCGCGCGAACGCTCCCGATAAACATCTAAACCTGCCGCCGGGTCTACAAGTAACAGCTCCAGCTCATACCCGCGTTCAAGAAGGTAGTCTACACAGTCTTGGTTGAGCCAGCCGAGCACCACATCGTATTCGTCACGGTCAATCAGAGCGCACCAGTCCTGCATGTACAAGGTGAACCAGCCTGGTTTGATGGTGCGTCCTGGTATGCTCTTGAACTGCTCATCATTCAGGTGCTCGTGCCTGGTACGGTCATACTTGTAATCCAGAGTATGCTTGTCGAAGTCGTAGACGTTACGGAAATGGTTGTCAGCATAAGTTTTACCGACGCACCCTGTTGTCAGCACAATCCTCGCCATGAGCAGCTCCCCTTACCCTATATTCGCATGCTTCCACAGGTAGCATTAAGTATATACTTATTACATACTCCAAAAGGCACACCGCCGCAAAACACGCGAGAGGACACGCACCCTATGACAACCTGCCACATCGGCAACCTTGCCGCCGACCCAGCCATCAAATACAGCACCAACGGCACCCCCTGGCTAAACGGCACAATCATCGAAAACAAACGCACCTACAACAAAGAAACCCGCACCTTCGAAGACAGCGACGAAAAACTCGTCCTCCAATTCACCATCTACGGGGCGCTCGCCGAGAACTTCGCACGCTCCGTAAAACGCGGCGAACGCATCATGATATGCGGCGACCTAGTGACACAAGAATTTGAACAAGACGGCATCAAACGCTCGGTAACAGTTATCAAACCGGTCAAAGACGTTGGCGCATCAATGCTCTTCGGCACAACCACATTCACACGAGGAGCACGCCCATAATGAACCCCACCACCCAAGCCCTAAACGGCAAGGAACCACACCCTGAAACCATCCTTCCCGAACGCACCCAGACAGCAAGGAAATACCGCGCCATAACCAAGACAGCGCTCGCCACCCGGCTAGGTGTCTCCGCCCAAGCCATAACAACCTATTCTCCTACGAATCCGCGCCACATAACCAAAGCGAACCAAAATATCGACTCGGGCCCTAAGCGTGAAATATTCCTTTAGGAGATAAACTATGTCTTCCTTCAATGCCATCTTTGACAAGAACCGGCTGGTCCTAGCACGTCAGCTTGCAGGAATCCGGAAGAACGAACTCGCAGCAAAAGCAGGTGTGAGCGCTTCTGCTATCACCACCTGGGAATCCGGTGCTCGGATACCCACGATGGAGAATATTAAGGCGCTCGCAGATGCTTTTTCGCTTCCTTCTTCTTTTTTTGAGGTGAACTCAGAATATCAGCACACAAACTCCCAAGGCATCGGAAATATTAATGGTCTTGTTGCCAGTAGCGCACCGCATTTTCGGTCGCTTCGGGCAACTACGCAGCTTCAGCGCGACCAGGCAGAAGCCTATACGCACCTTGTGCATGATGTGGCAGGGGCACTCTCTCGGCATATAGATTTCCCCGAACGGCAGATACCGGATTTGCCTGCTGATCCTGAGGTGAAGAACAGCCCTATCCCTGAGCTTGCCGCGCAGCAGGCTCGTGCTGAGTGGGGTCTTGGAACCGGTCCGATTCGCCATGTTATCCGTGAGCTTGAGAAACACGGTGCGGCGGTTGTATTCGCCCCTCAGCAGAGCGACGCCATTGATGCTTATTCTGTGGATACCGGCTTCCTGCCTATCGTTGTACTTCATCCTTTGAAGAACGACTATTACCGTCAGCGCTTTGATGCCGCGCATGAGTTGGGGCATCTGATTATGCATGCAGATGCGGAGCCCGGAAATAAAACTATTGAAGCGCAGGCGCACGAGTTTGCGGCTGAGTTCCTGATGCCCGCTGATTCTATTCGGGAGGAGCTGCCTACTCGGATGACTGGTGCCGGTTGGATGAAGCTCAAGGAACTGAAAGAATATTGGGGCGTTAGCATGCAGGCCTTGCTCTACCGTGCCAAGTCGTTGGGGCGCCTGTCTGATACGTCGTACCGTAATGCAATGATCACGGTATCTAAGAATAAGTGGAGGGTGAAAGAACCTGGTGCTATTTCAACGCTGGAACAGCCTTCACTCTTTCCGCGGGCCCTTGAAATGGTTACTGAGAGCGGAATTATCCCTGAGCTTTTGCGCGAGAGTTCACAGGTACCGCCGGAGTATTTCGAGGTGATTACGTCCCGAGTGCCTTATACGCAGAGGATTCTATAGCCACATAAAACGAAAAGGGCTGGGTGCACACTGTCAGATGTGCATCCAGTCCTTTTGCTGTCTAGTAAGTCCTTATGTCGTGTGCGAGATGCCGTCTACGATCAGCTCTTCCCGGCCTACCCACTCAAGAGCAAAAACACAAAATAAGTATATACTAAAGTTATGTTTAGTATCCTGATCACCGCCACATTCGCTATAACATACGCCTTACAATGGGTGATCCCACTTTTCCACCGACAAGAACGCTTGCACAAAACCCTCCTCACAATACAACCCTACATATTTGGGGCCATGTTCGCAGGAACAATCATCCTCACATGGCGCATCATCCTGCGCACCCCCACCCTCACACTATTTCTCCTCACGCCCGTCCTTATCTATTTCCTCATCATCGCCCTTCTTTCCGCCGCACAATGGCAAGAATACCGCCGAACAGGCCGCAGCCGCCGCGGGAGCCAAAAAGCAGAAGAAAAAAAAGGATTAGCCCTCCTCGCCGCCACATACCCAACCACAACCCTCCAATGGATAAAAACCATCATCATAGGATGGGACAAACCACACTGGGCCTTCACCCACATTGCCCTCCTCGCCGCAGCCAACCTAACCGCCGCAAACCTATCCTGGACCGGACTCCTCACAGCATACGCGCTCGTTGGCGGATCCCTCGCTAGGTATTTTTGGTTGCGTCATAAGCAAGGCAAGAAAGAAAAGGACTACTATAAATTCCTCAGCGCTAACAAGATTATCGATAAAGATACTCCTCTTCATAAAGCTGTCTCTATTACGTGGGGGCACGATATGCTCACGCCCGCAGTAGTTCGTTTATCCTATAGCATGTCTTTTAAGGCTCATGATGGAAAAGTGCGAGCAGAAACTGAAAAATCATATGAAGGAAAATACCCTACCAAAGAAGACTATAAATTTGAATGGGACTCTGAGAACCGTCAAATCGTCATCTCAACTGTTGCCCTCCCACGAGATCTCCGTTGGGAAGGTAAACTTCATGAAGACCCCTTCACCTTCATCATCGGGAAAAATCTCGACACTGGAGAAGAAATAACGTTTTCCGTCAAAAACGAGAACCCACACATGCTTGTCGGCGGCGGTACCGGATCTGGTAAAAGCGAACTCATGATGGTCATCATTGCCCAAGCCATTCTCAAAGGCTGGTACGTCCCACTTGCTGATCCTAAAATGTCCGGTCTTGTAAAATTCAGTCGATATCGTCGTTACAGCAATCGAAAGGGGCTAAGGACTGGCATATCACCTCTCCTTGCTGGAGATGCTCGCTCCGGTATTGTTCTCCATGCAACTGAACCTGTGGGAGTCTTTGATGTCCTCACAACGGTTCTTGAGGAAATGGAGTATCGAATGCGACTTACTGAAAAATATAATGCAGTCAATCTTTCTGAGCTTCTCGATTCCCCTCCTGAAGGTTTTGATCCTGCCGACTACCCAACACTCAAGCCTATCCTCTTGGTGGTAGATGAAATTGTGGCTTATTTATTGGCAGAAAAAGACGCGTCCGCCCAAGAAATCCTAGATCGTCTTGCTATGTATGCACGAGCCTACAATATTTTTATCCTGGCTGGCGCCCAGAAGCCTCTCGTAAAATTGATAGGTTCCACTTTCCGTTCAAACCTTGGTCTTCGTGCAGGCATGGGAGGTTTGGATAGCGGAACTACTAGGACACTTTTCACTGGAGATGTCCCTCCACTGGGGATAACCGACAAAGTCGCCAAGAAGAAAAAAATCCCTGGTCGTGGACGTTTTCAAGCAGATGGAGCTATGGAAGTAGAAGTGTTCCAGGCATACTGGTGCGGCCCCAAGGCAATAGACCTAGATAAGTACTGTCCTTTCACTGAAGCTCCTGATATTGAAATGCCTGTTGAGATGCCTGAAACATTTCTTCAGGGTACGCCCTGGCAGTATACGAAGCCTGCCGGTGACGTTGCCACCGTGAAACCTAAAAAAGCGGCTAAGAGCCCGCGTACTGTGCCAGCGACTCAGAATACTCAGCTTGCTGTCGCCACCACTACTGAACCTACGAATTGGGAAGGGTCTACAGACCAGGAAAACCCTGTTCTCGATATTGATACGCAGCTGTGGCAAAAGCACCAAGAGAATTTTTCTAATCCACCTGAAGATGACCCGCATGATGACTGGGTCTAACCCCAAAACACGAAATATGTATATACTTAAATAAGTAGATTCCTCCACGGACGCACCAGGGAAAACGGCCGCCCTGGTGCGTCCATTACAATCTAGGAAACTTCGGGGGAATGTCGGAAACGTACATTTAACGGCTATTCACGAGAAAGATAGTTCAACCCATGGCACATAAAAACAGCGGCGGCGGATGTCTCTGGCAGATCATCGTCTGGGCATTTCTTATCGGGGTCTTAGCTGTAGCTGTCTACCTGGTAACAACTCAGGGATGGGAGGGGGCAACCCACACCGTTTTCTATGAGTGGATGCCTGCGGTTATAGATATTCTGCGGACTATAGGGGAGGCCATCATAAACTTCTTCCGCCATCTACCTCAAGGAGCCCAATAATCATGATGGGACGAGAGCACGCCTTATTTGGCTTTGGCGCTTACGCTATCTCTGCATGGGCACTAGCGCACAATGGGGCCCTTGCGCCCGAGCTTGCCTCTCCTCAAGCTCTTACATGCGGTGCCTTGGTATCTGCCGGGGCGGCCCTTGTTCCTGATATTGATAACCCAAACTCGACGGCCGCAAACGCAGGCGGACCTATTACCCGCGGGATCGCATACGTCACGAACGTAATCTCTGGGGGGCATAGGCAAGGAACGCATCAGCTTTGGTTCGCAGCTGGGTTTTTCCTCATACTATGGGCGACCACAGCCGGAGCGGAGACCGTAGCGGTCGCCCTGAAAATGCCCGCGTTGAGCACATGGCATTTAGCCGCTTCCTGCCTATGGTTTACTGCTATCGTAGCTTTCGGCGTGCAAGCGACCACGAAGACGTTCCTGCACGAGAAGTTCAACCGCATCTGGCAAAAGAACACGGGAATCTTCGCTAAAGCCTACACCTGGGGGTTCGCGCTCCTAGCTTGTGCAGGTGCTTGGATCCTGTGCGGTACACCTGATTCTTGGGGCTGGCTCGTCCCCGCCGTCATAACGGGGCACCTCTCACACCTTCTAACCGATGCCCTTACCGCAGAGGGATTAGCGATCCTGCCGAGCAAGAAAATCTATTTCCCTATCCTGGGTGAGGTCTCCAGCACGAACCCGATTCAGATACTTGTCGGTACCGGTACGGCCATCGCCGGTATCGCCGTCATTATTGCTACCGCCACCGGCGTCACCCCACAACTACCAGACTTCAGCAACCTCACCATCACCTAACCAGAAACTACGAGCAAGGAATTGCACACCAATTTTCCATGCCACAAGACCTTGCTTCCTTATGTACTCCTGCGAAACTCTAGATATAGAATAATAAAATGTGTATTATTCTAACTGTAGGTACGCCCACGCTACCCCAATAGCACTACCAAACCAGGAGACAACCATGAAAAAACATTACAGCTGGAGCCCATTTCACAACACAATCCCCCACCGCACCCAAAAACCACTATCAGCCACATTCTCCAGCCCCCTCGGCATAGGGAAACTATGCCAAACACGACTAAAACTCCTTAACCCAAAAGAACACTTCACAAACCCACCCACCACACCAACCCCCGCGCTCGCTGAAATTCTTGGAAGCGTAGGGATATTCAAGGATGACACCGAACCCTTCCAGCCTTTGCCGTGGCTTGCGGGCACTAAAATCCATACCATACCCTACGGCACTTCGCATGAGCATCAGAATTCAGCTCAAGCGCTTCTCGACGATGATACGGCGAGTGATGAGTTTATCCCAGTGATTGATAAACCTATACGTAATTTTCTTAAAGAGGGCATGAATTAGGTCAAAATAAGTAACTTCTGGAAGGGGGTCTTTTGATGGCATGGCTTATTACCATAGGTGTTCTTGCTGTTTGGTTGCTGGTCTACTGGGGTATACGGATAGAAGACGATGGCTCTGGATGCCTCATTTTCGTCTCATTCGCGCCTTTAGTTATTGCACCAACACTTGTTCTAGGTGCGATCTTTCATTCTATGTCTCTTGATAATAGTTCTGAGATTGTAGGACCACTTATTATTTCTGCGGTTCTTCCCGGAACGTATATGTTCATTCAGGAGGCCTGGGAAGAGCGTCGGGAAAAGAAAGTTGCAAAGGAAAAATGTATGAATGTTTATGGCGTAGGATACGAAGGTAAAAATATTGGTGATTTCATAGACGATTTAAAACGTGATCAGGTTACTGTTTTGGTGGATGTGCGGTTGAATCCTATCTCCCGGAAAAAAGGATTCCGCAAAACAGAGTTGTCTGAAGCTCTTGGTGAGCACGGTATTCGGTATGTGCATCTTCCGGCCTTGGGTAATCCTAAGGATAATCGTGCAGGGTTTGGGGCAGAGTACAAATCATCAGAGTGGGAAGAGGCATGTGAGAACTATCGAAAGATTCTTGATGGTGAACTCGCGCAGCAGGCTCTTGCCTATTTGAGGAAGCTTGCTCAGGCCGAGTACGAGGCTAAGGTCGCGTTGATGTGCTTCGAGAAGGATCCTAGTGCGTGTCATCGTAATGTGATCTTAGGGTATCTACATCGACAAAAGCCTACGGCAGATTGCAAAGAGTAAATGCTGAGAATTCGAGTAAGTCTCTGCTATAGAAATGGCAGATCGTGAAGTAAACTTAAATAGAGAGAGATGTTACCGGCTTCTTAGAAGTCGATCAGCTCTGCCAGGTTGATATGACCGCCCGGAGTACTCGCGCAAGAGAATTCATAAACTGCGCTGGTATCCGGGCGGTTTTTCTTCTGGCTAGACAGGGGGAGTGTTTTCCGCAGGGTATATGGTATATACTTATTTGAAGCAGGCACCTGTTGCCGCGGGTACCTGCCTGGACGTCACATCAGCTAACTGCTGATGGCGTCGATAAGGTTCGCTATCGCTTCGGTGAGCCGTGCGACGGCATTAACAATTCGCACGATCATCGAAGTGGTTTTGCTTACCCTTTTCGACATTCCGCCCACCCTTTTCTTGGTACAACCCCTCCCACGGCGAGATCAGATTGATCCGTGGGGGTGTTTCGCGTATGGGGTGGGCGGAATTTTAGTGTCTAGGGAGTCTTTGCTCGGAGATGGTTTCCTGCATGCGCTTATGTGGTGGCGGGCCGTGAACAAAATGCTGTGACGCTTTTACGTGCGAGTACGCGTTCTTTGAGTTTTAGAATATCCGCCGCGCATGCTAGATGCTTAGGGCAGGGGAGAAGAGCTAGAAATATGACTGAGGGTGCGCCCCCTACTCAACCTTGGGCGCACCCTCATATACCTTCAACCACTGTAAGGTAGTGCCAACGTTTCATGCAGAACGTCACTAAAAATATACAACAAAACCGCTATGTTGCCTATTCAAAGACCGATCCTCGCCGGGGAGGAGTCTACTAAACATGACTGTTAGCACATATATGCATGTTTACATGAGCATATGAAAACATGTGTATATTTTTTACCTGCAACACTAGGGCTAAGGCCGCAGGGGAGAGGTCAGCAACGGGTGCGCATTGACAGCAGCTTCAAGCTCATCATCCAGAAGATCTAGATACCGGCTCGTAACCGACACGTTCGAATGCCCCAGCATCTTCGAAACTACCTTCAAATCCCAGCCAGAACTTAACAACAACGTCGCCGCAGTATGCCGCAGCGCATGCGGAGTGATCGCACGATAAAGATGCGAGCGCTCAGGATCTGCCAAGACACGCTTTGATGCTTCGTTCACTAGCCTTTGAAGTGCGAGGTTGGTAAGTCGGTTCCCGCGGGTTGATATGAAAACGGCAGGAATGGTGGCGTCCAACTTCTTAGCACGTATGTATTCGTCTCGGGCGCTTATGTATTCGTCCCACATGCCTATAACACCCTCAGGTACTGGCGTGTAGCGTTCCACGTTCCCTTTGCCAATGATGTGCAGGGTCAGCTCGTGGCCGTTGCGGTTGAGGTCTGCGAAGTTGAGTTTCCTGAGCTCGCTAATGCGCAGCCCAAGGAGCGTGAGTAGATGCAGGATAACCCTATCCCGCGTATATACGAATACTTCGCGCACGTTCGCAGAAGCTTCAGGTGCCGTACCTGGCCCGATCTCCAACAGGGCTTGTGCCTGCTCGAAAGCGAGCGCTTTCCGTTTCGGATCTACCGGAGTGCCTGCCTTCACGGACACCTTAATAGTCATCTTTTGGGTAGGATCTGCCGCAATCCAATCCTGTTTATACGCATAGTGCAAGAAGCCACGCACCACAGCCATAAAGCCCTGCTGCGTATACATACTGCGTACCTGGGCTGTATCGTTGCGCTCCTGCGCGCGCTGTTGCTGCCTATATTCGCTGTAGCGGCGATCAGGCAGCTTCGCATACTCTATAACGAGCTCATCAAGTCGTTGCGGCGTAATCGAGGACAACCACGTATTCTTACCAAGAAGATGAACGAGGTCATCGAGGTGATGAGTAATGGTCGGGATCGTTGAAGGGCTGCGCTGGCCAATACTGACGAGCTGCTCATAGTGCTGAATATAGACTTCGATAGCCTCAGCAACAGTCTCAGGCTGCGCTTTGGTACGTGAACGTTCAGGGGCCATAGGTCGCGTTGTCTCTAGCTTTGTCATGGCAGATTTTCCTCTCTGGTGAGCGTGTCGGCGGGGAAGGTGTAGACACCCCACCAAAAAATGATGTAAAATAAACCTTATACATCATAATAGCACATAGGGGGCGCACCCAAACCCGACACAAAACACCCGCGCTCGCCTATCTAGCAGCATTGTAAGGAGAATATTATTATGACTATCTTCGGTTTCGTGGCCCAGTACTTACCCGCATTTTTGATTGTTATCGTCCCGATGGTTTTGACCTGGCGCATCGTCAAGCGCGCCAGCCGGAACTTGGAGAAGATAGACCGCACTGTGCGTATCGGCAAGTATGTGTTGCCCAGGTGGGCTGCATGGCATATCCCCGGCGCGCTCTATCTTGTGATGGCGGTTTTGAACCTTATATTTATGACGTTTATCGACCCGCGCCAAGGCTACCTGTACCGTCGTCAAGGCGGCATCATGGAAACACTGTATAGCCTCTACGGCGCTTACGGTATGCTTTTCGGCCTCGTCTCGTTTATCGCCTTGCCGTGCTCAATTGGTATCTGGATCTATATCTGGCGCCTGGGCCGCAACAAGACGAAGTATAAGACTCACGACGTGCGCGGCGCTATGAAACATTTACGTGGGCAAGTCCACAATGCGGGATACCAGCAGCGTCAGATTCGTGACGACCAGCAGCATTGGCAGTAACCTACTCCCCTACAGCCGCATAATAACGCGGTACCCTGCCGTGACTTCATGCACATATACGTTTATGGTTTAACCACTTCTAAGACCCTAGAAAGACCCAAAAAACGTGTCTACACAACAGAAAAGTTAAGTTATACTGAGGAAAGATTTTACATAGTAAACAACCCACATATTGGATCCTTGGCGGGAACCATATGCTGGACATAACCGAAGAAGGGTAAAAGAAAAACCTCTACACGGAGTTGGCGCTCCATAGTGTGCAGAGGTTTCTCAAAAGCTGTTTATGTTACCTACAAGTATAAGTGCATCCACGCACAAACGCAACCTCCAGTACATCTGGGAAACCATCGGAGCCAAAATTACCGGCACCGGACTCGTCCGCATCAGCGCCGACGGCGGACAAACCTACCCCAAACACACCGAAACCACCACACCCACCCAACTCCCCACAGCACCCACAGCCTCCCGCATATACGCACAAAACCCCACCACCGGCGAATGGGAAACCCGCTGCATCGTCTTCGACCTCGACGCCAAAAAACACCACACCACCCAAGACGTCACCCACGACGCACACAAACTCACCACCGCCCTCACCCACGCAGGCATCAAAACCATCCAAGACATCTCCCCCACCGGCGGCCGCCACATCTACATCCCCCTCAACAAACCCATCCCCGGACCCACCGCCATCAACCTCCTCGACCGCATCAAAGCACACCTCAACCTCACCACCTGCGACATCACACCCATGCGCGGATACAAATCCGGCCTCATCCGCACCCCAGCAGCCCCCCATAAAACCGGCGGCCACCAAACCCTCACAACCCGAAACCACCCCCCACACCCAAACCACCCAAAAACTCAACCACAACTGGAAAACCTACGCCCAAACCGGAAAACACACCCACCTCAAAAACGCCCAAGGCAAACCCTACCCCTCCCCCTCCGAAGCACGCCTAGGATTCCTCGCCTACCTCCACCGCACCGGCCACACCCACCAAACCACCCTCAAAAACATCACCAACGGCACCTGGCCCGCCCTCACCCACACCTACAACAAATACCAACCCACCGAACGCCAAAACCTCATCAACCACGAATGGATCCTCGCCACCACCAACCCCAACGGAACCCCCCGCACCCACACACCCAAACCACCCAAAAACCCCATCCACTACCTCCTCCGCCAAACCACACCCACCTGGGCCACCAAACCCCAAAACTCACGCAAAAAAGACCACCAAACCGCCATACGCCAATGGTGGACCCTCACCGAAACCCACGGCACCACACTCTACGGCGGAACCCAAACCGCACTCACAACCCGCCTCACCCTCAAAGCCCTCGCAGCACGCGCCCACCAACACGGCAACACCACATTCCCCTGCTCACACCGCACCCTACGCCTCTACACCGGCCTCTCCCTCGGCACCATCCAAAAAACCCTCAAACACCTCCTCAACCAAAAAAACCCCCTCATCCAACTCACCCACCAAGGCAAACTCAACACACCCAACACCTACCGCCTCACCATCCCCAACACCCACCAAAAACTCGCCCAAACCCCCTACAAAAAAGGCCCCATCACCCCCCTCCCCAAAGCCTTCTACACACTCAACAAAGCCGCCTGGTTCATCTACAACACCTACACCACCCCCAAAACCAAACACACCCACCAAGAACTCACCAAAAAAACCGGAATCAGCGCTCGCCGTATCACTGCTACGCTCAAAACGCTTGTGACAGAAGGATTCTTAGAAGAAACAACTAAAGCAGGAAAAAAAGCTTGGAAAATCTATAAATGGTGCGACCTTGATGAACTTGCATGGTGGACAGATGGACTCGTCGCTTACAGCGAGATCAACGATGAAATCACCAAGCAGCAAAAGCAATGGAAGAAAAAATGCTTGGACTATCACCTTTCTATGAAATATGTATATACTAAATTCAAGAAAGGTATCAATAGTTTACGCGGCATAGATACGGGCATATACTTGTGCACGAATATGAACAGCAAAGTACAACGTACACGCCGCGGGGTATTAGAAAGGGTCACATGCTCGGACGCAAGCCTCGCCCCCCTAAACGCAACCGCGACCAGGTCACCCTGGACAAACTCAACGGCGACCCTGCCTACCGACTCCACCGCGGGCGTAGCATCCTCCTACTCCTCCTCATCGGGGTCACCTGCTTCGCCCTCCTTGTTGCAGGGGCCCGAATTAGCCTTAGTCTTGACCAGCGGACTCCCCCCCAGGAGGATCTCTCTCGTCAGGGAGCTAGCGACTACGGGTGTAACTTGTCTAGGGCTTGGTTTACCTGGGACTCCGACAAACCAGACCAGCGTGGGAATGCACTCAAGGCCTTCAACTCTTCCTGGGATTCTCGCATCGGTTGGAATGGCCAGGGCACCCAAACCGTTGCCTACACGACCTCTTCGAAAACTGTGAAAGTTGATGGTAAAGACTCGGAGTACGAGGTTACTTGTGGAGTTTTCTTCAGCGATCCAGCGCTACCTCCCATCTTCGATACAGTTCGGGTTTTAGCACATGGTCAGGGCGAATACTCTCCCTTATCGTTGCCTGTTCCAGTTTCTAACCCAGGAAATCCGGTGCCTGGGCAAGAATACCTAGAAGCGTCTACAGTTAAAGATCTTCAAGCCCCAAGTAATATTGCGACAGCAGTCACTTCGCAGTCTAAAGCGTATATAGATGCTTGGGGTAAAGGAGACAGGACTGTGCTTCGAGCTCTTGTCACTTCAGATTTTTCACCAGCACCTTTATCTGGTGGATTAGTATTAGCATCAGCTGACGATATATCTGATATCAAGGTTTATCAGGATAAGGATCACAAGCGCACCTTCGCAGACATGAAAGTTAAGTGGACCAGTGCTAGTGGTTCTGCTGTTGAAGCTAATTATCGGATCGACTTTGTAGAGAAAGATGGGAGGTGGCTTGTCTCCAAGGTAGATACGACTACTCTTAACTCACGTGCATACGTGAATTCCTAAATTGTAAGTGTTATACAAACTCTTTCTGATCTTTTTTGAAAGGAAGATATGCAAGCTATAGATAGTTTAAACCAAAACTTGGACAAAATTATCACGGCCGCCATTACCATCGCTATTGTTGTTGTTCTTGGAAAGAATATGACTAAGAGCCCGAAACTAATGGCCGCGGGCATCATTGTCATTCTTGTTGTAGCAGCATTAATTATGGGTCGTGACAGCTTTACGCCTGTTATCCTTAGCTTTATTTTGGGATTATTTGGTCGCGGCTAGATCGTTATGTCTGTTTAGTGTATGGATAAATTATTCATGCACTAAACAGACAATAAGGTGGTTGAGGTAATGGCAAGGCAAGTAAAAAACAATACCGAAATATATAAGTACAAGAATACAAAATTCCTCGGAACTGAGGATATGAATCTTGCACGTTGGATACCAGCCAAATACCTGGATTTCGTTCTCCTTGTGTATGTCCTTGTTATTGGAGCTATACCCTGGACTATCTTATGGCTTCTGAATATTCATTTCCTCTCGCTTGTACCTGTATCTTCTCTCATGTGGGCAGCACCAGCCATGTACGCCTACAAAAAATATCAGAAAGATAGGTACGCTACTGTTCCTACCACACTCCTCGGACGACTGCTGTGGTCACATTACACCCGTCTTGCAGATATATGGGTCGATGGAAAACCGTACCATGGGGAAACTCGTATCGTGCAGGTGAAATTCTTGCACCCAATTAAAGAACATTATTCCAATACACTTACTAATGAAGATGGAGAAGATGCATGAGCGTACGGAAATGGTATTCAGGCATAGCAGAAAAGCTGTTTCCTAGCAGCGTAGATCTATTAGATGTGACTTACTGCGACAACACAATCATCTGTTCAGATACAGAAGTTTGGACTTACCTCGTTGTTGCTGGTGAAAACTTCGGCATTACGACCTATTCAAAACTTGAGAAACACGCTGAAGAAATAGATTCAATTTTTGAAACAATCACAGATGTACCGATTCATATACGGCTTACTACCATGCCATTTGATGCTGAAGCATGGTTGCAAAAGATGTTGGACTATCATGCCCGTGAAGTCAAAAATACAAAATTGCAGCCGAACCCTGCTTACAACATCTTTATGAGGACTCAGGCCGATACTCTTCGACTGAATGGAGCTAAGTCCTTCCGCCGGTACGTTGGTGTGTACCTTGGAAAACGTTATCCAAAGCATAAGAAGCGTATGGGTGATGGGACAGCTCTCAATTATCTGTATAAACAGATGGATAAAGTCACAGGTGTTGGAGAGCCTGAGCCCACTAAAGCTGAGCTTGAGTACTTTCACGCTAAGGCTAATAGGGTCCGAGGCCAATTCATGTCTAGCAATCGCCTCCGAGCTCGCGGAGCTACAGAGTACGACATGTGGGCTCTGTATCATCATGCCCTCAAACTTGGTATTAATCAGCCGCCCCCATCTCTGCATGGCAAGAAGTGGGGATCACAGGAAGCTTCGTCTATGGCGGCTATCGTTGATACACGAGACCCTGCGGCTATGAAGATTCAAGCCCGAAATGAACTTATTGAGGAAGACAGGAAGGCTTGGGTCAAGCTCAAAAAACAAGGTATTGATGCGCCAGAGCCATCAGCTATTCTTGAGTCTTACGTAGTTGGCATGTCCGTGAAGCTTCCCAACCAGGTTATCCCAGCTATGTGGGTTGAGCAGCTGAAGGAAACTGGTATACCAGTTGATATTTCTTTCCGATTTGTTGTCAAGTCTAAACAGCGTGCAGCTGATGACGCGGAGAAGCAAAACGACTCTATCAAAAAGGAATCGAATCTACAGCAAAGTGTAGGTGCACAAGACAGCAAAATTACTCGTATTAGGCAAGAATCAGAACAGCATGCTTACGCTGTTTCTAATGACCAGGTTGCACCTCAGATAACTTTGACCACTCGTGTTTTCGTGCATGCTCCGAGTAAGGATACTGCGGTTGAATACTCTCAAAAGGTAATCCGCACTATGCACGATACAATGAATACCAATTTGAATCCTCTCTTTGGTGCGTCCTTTAGTTATTGGCGAGAGTCTATTCCTGGTCAAAAGGTTCTGAAAAAAGAACGTGCAACCAACCACCATGAGACTCACACTGATATTGGTGCTCTCACGATGAGCGGTGTATTTACTACCGTGGAAGTCGGGCATAAGTATGGTTACTTTGTCGGGTTCTACGGCGCTACACCTGTGTTCTTTGATCCAACTCTTCTTGGAAAGCAAGGCAAAGCGTCTGCGATCTTCCTAAATGGATCTCTTGGTTCTGGTAAATCTGTTGCATCCATGCAGTTTATTGATCTGTGCCGTATTAGGAACTACTTTACTATCATCATTGATCCTAAGCGGGATCAGCTCGCTAACTTGGCGCTTCACGGTCGGGGACATACCAAACTGTGGAACCTCAATACTGAGGGCAAGCCTGGCATGCTCGACCCCTTCACTCTTATTTCACGAGAAGTAAACCCTTACGATCCTGATCGTGCAACTCAGCAGCAAGCTGATGAGCTCTGGGAAGCTGAAACTATTTCTCTGGTAGATATGGTGATTAATGAGACCCTAGAGAATCCATTGACAACTGAGCTGAGCGCTAATCTCAGTAACTTGGTCGCGCTAGAACTTAAGCGTAAGAATCCTTCCATGCACCACCTTATGGAGCTCATGGAAGCAGGAGAACTTGGCAAACCCGCAGAAAAGCTTCATACCACAGAAGGTAGTCCAGAACACCTTGCAATGAAACGTGATATGACTAATCTGCATTCCCTCCTCTCAAAAGCCGCAGGGACTAGCATCGGACGTCTAGTCTTTGGCAAAAAGACTGAACAGGTCAAGATGCGTTACGGAGGAGTCAATACCATCATCATCAATACGAATGGATTGACCTTGCCCGCAGAAGGCCAGAAGCCCTCTGGGCAGCTAGAGCGGAACTCCAGTATGGTTTACGGGCTCTTGGCTACTTACGTAGGTCAAATGCTTATTAACGATAAATCCATTCCAGGCAAGTTCAAGCTTCTTGTTGTGGATGAGTTTAACGTTGCACGAGATAACGTAGCATTCCAGTCTCAGATCAAACGCATTGTGTCTATGGGTCGCTCTTTGGGTATTACTACGTTGCTACTCGATCAGTCTACAGCTAGTGCTGCCGACGAAAAGCTCTTTGGAAATAAAATCGGTGGTCGTTGGGTAGGACGTTCAGATATTTCTTCCCGTCGAGCGGTCGCTACGGCACTCGGATATGCTGACGACCCTGAAGAATTTGACGTTCTTGTGAAGACGATGCCTGATATCGACCGGGATACTGCTGGTCGCGCGCTCTTGTCCCTACCAACGGATAAAGATACAAACAATAGCAATAATATTAAGGTTCTTCAGTTCGATATTAGCTGGAACCCTGAGTACCGTGCTTTTGAAAGTAACGTTAGCGGACAGGAAGAAGATAATCGCGCAGCCATCCAGCGCTATGAGACTGACGCTAACGGTATCCATTATGATCCACTGCTCCGTGACGTAGAAGTAAAGCTTTTGGAATCAGAAGAAACTATCCCTGAATATGAACCCGAGCATGAACCAGTGCTTGCAGGGGTAAGTTCTGGTAGCAGCACGGACTGGGTCTAATTTAGAGCCTGTTGGCAACACACGCTTGGTTTTTAGAAAAGGAATTTTGGTGAGTACTGTAAAAGATATTGCGCACGCTACATTAAACCGTGCAGCTCGAATCTTTATTGCCCTCGTCGTGGGCGGCTTAATAGCGGCCACATCAGCTATGATGCAGCACCAAGCCGCCGACGCATGGGCCCCCTTCGGGCTCGATAAGATTTGCGACGCGCAATACACTATGAGCGCGCCATCCTTTTCCGATTCAACTATCGAATCAGGCCACACTACCGACGGCACTAACATCAAACCTACCAAAGTCTCCTACACCGACATCACAGACTTTTGGGGAGCATACGGTACCGCAGGGTACGAGTGGACCAACTATGAATCACTCCCCTGCAACCCTGTAGATACTGGAACCACCACCGCTGGAACTGTGCTTTCCAACTGGCTTTTCGGAGCTTTCACGGGTCTGCTTGGAGTCTTGCGAGCATACATCAACGTACCCTTCAGCAATGACTTCGTTGAGCCTTTCCTATCATCACAAACAGTTCGAGACCTTTTCAAATACTTCGATCAGAACCTTATCCAAGCAGGTTTCCTCACCTCAGTAACTGGTATCGGCGGGTGCTGGATCCTCATCCAGCTTTACAAAAATGGGACAAAACTGACCTTATTCCGTGTCATCGGATCTCTTACGGCCGCAGCAATGGCAGCTTTTCTTGTCACAACTCAAGCATTTATGGGTCTGTACACCTGGATGAACGGAACGGCAAGCTATTTTAGCCTCATGCCCGCCGCCGCCGTGTCCTCCACATGCTCAGGAGTCGCAGCTAACGACCCGCAAGGAACCGTGAACTGTGTCTCCGGGTCCATTACGTCCAAAATCATCAACCCCGTATATTTCTCCGGCGCTATTGGAGAAAACCAAGGAGACGCCAAAGCAAAATTCATCACCAAAATCGCAGGACAACCAGAAGAAGTAGGACCTGGCTCCAAAGTCATCTACAACAAAAAATCCACCGCATACATCACTGACGACAAAAACTGGTTAGGCTTCGACTCCGGCGGACAAGGAGATAAGGTAGAAATCACCCTCCCCGCCGCTGGAGTAGTACCCACCGTAAACTCAGATAACCCCACCTGGGGCGAATACATGCACTGGACAACCTCCTACACCAAAGCAGAACGAGAAGCCGTTGAAAACGGCGACGTCAAGGCATGCAACTTCACCACCATGCCCGAGCTCGAAAAACTCCACGAACAAGCCGAGAAGAACCCAGACCTCTGCACCCAAAAATGGATGGTTCGCGCCGCCCTCATGTACTCCATGGCCAATGGCGGCGGCGGATACCCGACAGCAGCCGGTAAAACACCCTTCGCTGACCGTCTCCCTGCTGCAACCTCATCCATCATCCCCACAGCACTCGTCGTAGACAGCATGGCAATTCTTGGGCTCCACCGCCTCATCATTACCCTGGAACTCATCTTCCTAGCCATCACACTATGGTTCCACTTCATTCCCATCGCCCTCACCGGCAACTGGTCAGCACTCCAAAACACCGGAATGCGCCACGTCCTCATCATCGCCAAAATAATTGGTCTAGGCTTCGTCCTCTCCGGGACAATCCTCTCCAGCTACATCTCCTACAACGTCTTTGAACAAGCTCTCCCCGGAATCCCCCTCTACGTACGAAGCAACCTCTCCGCCACTGTCACTTTCGTAGGATTCATCGCTTGCTACATCCTCTACTTCCGAGCAATGCGCAACCTCATCAAAAAGGTCCCCGTCCTCGCGCAAGCACAAGGAAAATCCTTCACCGGACGCATCAAAAACGCAAGTGTTGCCGCCCTCAACATCGGTGCAGGAGCAGCAGGTGCAGCCGTCACCGGCGGAGCATCCGCAGCCCTCGGAGCAGCAATCGCTGGCGGCATCAAAACCGCCCAAAGCGACAAAGAAGAAAAGCTCGACGTCGTCAAAGAATTCGACAATGCACAACGCCGAGCCACCACCAACCAGTTCTTCCGCGACCGCAACCAATCCAACCAGGCACGCAAGCGGAACGCAACCACCCAAGCCATCGAAAACCGCAATCACATCAACGATTCCCTCACCGATGTACTTGGCTACAGCAAAGAGTATGACACTCTAGTAGGCCAGTATGAGAATGCCCAAACCGAACACGACCAAAGGATCGGAGCCCTCACCAACACCAAAAACACCAACGAAAATACAGAACTCGAAGCCAAAAACAAAAAGGAAGCCCTCAGCCAGAAGAGGACTGAACACGACCAGAAACTCCGCGAACGCCTCAACCTCATGGTAGGAGCAAATCGGAAGGTCGTAGACGAAAACGGGAAACCTATCACTGGTCCCAACGGTGAAACCGTCACTTACGCCGACCAGCTCAACCAAGCCTCCACCGCTTTAAGTAAAGCCAAAACAGAGCAAGACAAAGCTCAAAACGCCCTCAATGACTATCTCACCAACAACAACCTTGAGGGCACCTCAATGCACACCATGAATTATGACGCCAACAACAACCCTACCGACGTCACCGTCACCGACCTCACCACAGGAGAAACAACCACACTGCCCACTACCCACTACGACCACGAACTCTCCCAAGAAAGTCTCTTCCCCAATCCAGACAACTACCAGCAATACCACAAACTCTCCACCGCGCTCGCTAATGCAACTGCTGGCGTGACGAATGCTACGAGCGGGTATGAGGCTCTGACTCAGAAGCTGCGCAGTGAATCGGACGCAGTTAGCGCTAAGATGTATGACCCCAGCATCAGTAACAATACTATTGCTGCTGAGCATAAGATCAGCGTAGAGCAGGTTTCTGGTTTGCGTGGAGCTTTTGAGGAATCTGCGAAGCTTCGAGATCAGATTAACAAGCTCCAGAGTGATGAGAATGTATCTCGTCGGGCAGCTATGACCGCTAGTGCTGATATTGATAAGGCGGTTAGTGCGCATTATAAGAATCTTGAGAACATTGCTTCTGCGATCCAGGCAAAGCAGGGCGATATTGATGCTGCCGCTAAGCGCGCCCGCGATCTTGCTGCTTCGACTGATAAGCTCTACTCCGAGAACGGTCTCGACAACTACATGAAGAAGGTTAACAGGAGTAACCCCTATATCATTAGCACCTCTAGCGGGTCTATGAGTCTGAGCGGGCAGAATATGCGTGAGGCCGTAGACCGTGCTATTGCAGAAGCTAATGACAAGACACGGAAGTTGAACCTTCCTAACGAGTTGAACTAGCCGAAAACACGTTTAGGGCCCCAGCACGAGTTGTATGCTGGGGCCCTAAACCGTAATAAGTATATACTAAAGTTATGGTCTTTATTATTTAAACCCCAAGGAACTCTATGGCAAAACCTACTATCCAGAAACGCGTTCTGGCGCTCTCCTTCGCATCTCTAATGCTCGTATCTGGATGCTCCGTTGGTATAGGCAGTAACAACATAGTCGCTGGCGGGCAAAAAGCACACAGCAACTCCCAACAAGGCTCCTACAAGTCTTGCCTCCAGGGCGCCACGGAGGGAGGTAAAACCGCTGGCGACCTTGGGGATCAGAACCACCTCTCAGGGCGAAGTGAAGAACTCAGTGATGAACAAAATAAAGTCGCGCAGACTATCGTTTCTGTCGGACAAAACCGTGGGCTATCCGAAAAAGGGCAAGCTATCGCCGTCTCGGTAGGACTCGTTGAGTCAGAGCTAACGAACGTAGATTATGGTGATGATATCCACGGTGTCCGTAATCCTGACGGCACGCTAACATCATCTCTTGGTGTCTTCCAGCAACAGAACTTCTGGGGCAGTAAAGAAGAGCGCATGAATGTTTCTCGCTCCTCAGAAATATTCTACGAGCATCTCGAAGCCGTTAGCGGGTGGGAATCCATGGACCCCGGCACGGCAGCACAAACCGTCCAAGGCTCAGCATTTCCCGGAAAGTACTCAGTCCGTTACGAACAAGCGATGCGGATTGTCAAAGCAGTCACCTCAGAAGGCGGCAACAACCGAAAGTCTACAGACGACAAGAACGCAGACGCTAAAGAAGCATCTAACACCCTAGACAAAAGGAAAGCTAAGTGCTCTTCAGCTAACGTAAAGCCCGGCGAATACATCGATACACAAGGGCATGACACATACCCTCTCAAACGTGAACTGACCCCCACTGAGCGTAATGACCGGTTCAGCGACCAGACAGACCCCTGGGGCTCATACTACGGCCAGTGCGTCTCCTACGTACTCTGGAAACTAAACGAAGCCCACGGCGCAAACGAAGACGACTACGTAGCAGGAACCAAAGCAGACTACGGCATGGCCGGAGACGCAAACGCCTCCAACTGGGACAACATCGACCGCAACTTTGCAACCGTCGATCATACCCCCACCAAAGGCGCTATCGCCCAATTCGAACCAGGAACCCTAAACGGAACTGTTGGAGGCTACGGTCACGTCGCATGGGTTGAAGAAGTAGATGAAGCCAACGGACGTGTACGCGTCTCCCAATACAACTGGGAACCACTCGCCTACAACGAAGTCTGGCTCGATAAAGACTCAGTATCCAACTACATCCACGTCAAATAGGAAAGGAACTCAAAATGACTACCCAACCCGAAAACCATCAAGACCCACAAACGAACGAAACCAAGAAGAAGGACACCAAACCTCTTTGGTACATGCTCGCCATAGCTGCCGTATGCATCTTCGCATTCTCTATATATGTCATCTTCAACAGCGGCACCAAACATAACGCCGACCCCGCCCCCACCCAAAGCAATAACGTCGTCTACAACCAAGACGCCCCCTCACCAGCACAACAAGAAACCACCGCACCCACAACGGCACCCACCACGCAACACCATATCGGCGGCGATACCAACGGCAACGTAACATACCCAGAAGTCGCCCCCGACGTCATCAAACTCTGCAAAGCATGGGCAACCGCCAACCAAGGCAAAGACACCATGCTCAAAAACATCCAGCCATACGTCACCGACGAAGTCTACCAAGGACTAACCCTCGTCAATCCACACAACACCGCCAAAGACGGACCGACCCTCACCAACATCACCATCAACAAAACCCCCAACACCGACAACACCTACACCGGATACTGCACCTACAATAAAGAACCCATGCCCCGCTACGGAGGAACCTTCACCACCACCGACGGAACCACCTACAAACTCTCCGAACCCAACGACCCACGATACGACCGCAACGTCCTCCCCGACACCCGCCCCGAAGAACAACGTACCAGCCAATACGATCTCAACCAATAATCCAACCGCGAGCGCACCCTAACGCGCACAACAAAAGGCCCCACCACAGTAATCAGTGGTGGGGCCTTCCTTTGCTTTGTTTACTCAATCAGAGAATCTAGGAAAAGTACATTAGAAAACTACCCGCGTTGAACCTTGAAAAGTTCTACAGAACCATCATCACGGACACGACGTACCCGGAACCCTCCCGACTCACGAACCGGATTCCGACGGGTATAACGACGCCACACGAACAGAGGCACAGCGCCCCAGGCCACCAGCAACCCAACCGTCTTCACAACATCACCAGCAACAACGTTACCGCTCTGCGCCAACAAGTCACCCACAGGCATCACAATACCAAAGGTCACAAACATGAGCACAAAGAACGACAGGATAATAAACACCCACCGCACCCACGCACCTACCGCACGCGCAGACTCATAAGCAACACCAAAAGCAGCACCACCAAGATCCACACCAGCAGCCGCACGCTCAGGCACAACACCCTCAGCAGGTGCAGACACTACAGGATCCGCGCTCGCCGTACCATCGTCTTCATATGAAGACCAAGCCGGTTTACGAGACGCATCATACTCAGCGCGCGCAGACTCATCTGAAAGAACCTTGTGCGCTTCATTCAGTAACTGGGCTTTATCCTCGGAACCACCCATATCCGGGTGCGCCTCACGCATCTTCTTACGCCACGCGTTTTCAATATCCTTACGAGACGCATCAGGGGAAACCCCAAGTATTTCATAGTAATCAACCATAGTCTTCACCACGGCTATCATTCCTTCCAATTCTCATAGTAAACAAAACACGGGCACAGCCAATAAAGCTATACCCGACACAAATAAGTATATACAAAACCACGACCATAAACCAGAGCAACACACCCAAACCAAAAAAATTTAGGGGAGCACCACCCAAACAGGCGACACTCCCCCAACCAAAAACACGAGAACCTTTTACACCCAATCACCATCCATCAAACCAAACTCAGCCTTCCCAGAACTTAAACCAGAAGACTCCTTCTCAGACACCACAGAACCACCAGCGACAGAAGGCACCGAAGAAACACCCGAAGACAAATCACGCAACCGATCAATCTCCACCTTCTCAGCTTCCACAGCTTCCTCAACCGCAACCTGAGCAGCCTCAGATAACAACACACGATCCCGCACCGTTAAAGCATGGGCCACCAGCATCTTCCGAGGACTCCTTACACCACGCAAAATATCCCAACGTGAAGACACTAAATCTCCAGCCATAGAGCGATGCAAAAAATCACCATAAATAACACACTCGCCCACCCTCAAATTTTTAAGATAATCAGCATCAATAGCCGGGTTAGCCTCAGGAGTACTCAACGAATGATCCCCCCGCGCACCAGAGTCAGCATCAGCCCAAGAATCCTTCTCCTGCGTCTGATATGTCTTCTGCATCCCCACTACCTTCGGCAACTTAGGAACCACCCAATCAGCCGTATCAGGATCAACCCGATGCAAAATATATGTAGACGCCTGACCTGTAATCTGCTTCGCAAAAGACTCACCACTACCTGGCTGCTCGCGCTCGCCCATGGCGGTGATGTCGGCTTGTGCCTGGGTTGAGATAAGGATCCTTGCCCCTGAGGATCGTGATTGTTGGAGCATAGCGTCGAATCCTGTTTTTCCTGCGTGAGTAAATTCGTCTACGGCAAGTAGCCAGGGTTTTTTATTGTTCTCTCCGAGTTTACCTGCCATGCGTTGGATATCGTTCATGATGAGTGCAGCAATAAGGCGTGCTAGCTTTTGGTTAGCTAAAGAGTTTAGAGAGATGACGACGCATGCGTTCTCGCTAAGTACTTGTTGAAGTGAGAATGCCCCTTTTCCTTCGGGGCGTAGACTTTTACCTGCGGAGGTTTCAACGGTTGGTTTGAGCTGTGCGGTAAGACCAGAATAATCGCGTGAATCTTTCTTCAATTTTTGCCCTAGTACATGGGCGTCATTGCGTAGTTGCAGGTATTCAGGGCCTTTGAGATACCTATTTATATAGTTGTCGAGAGTAGGAATATCTAAGAGGCGGTATGCAGATTCCAGGTAGGAGCAAGTGACAGTTTCTCCATTCTCTTCTACCTGCATAGGTCCGGTAGTGGAAAGAATTTCGAATATTGTCTTGAGCGCGTCCTCTGCAATGTTTTGGTAGTATGTTTCTCCCCAATCTAAGGACCTAACTACGAGGTCCATTTGTGAACGCGCATCGGGCACTGAGGCTAGAGGATCATAATGGCCTACTTCTTGGCCGAGGGACCATTCGTAGACTTTAGTTCCATAGTGATCACCAAGTTGTTTTATGGCAGCACGATATTTTGGGTCGCCTTTCATGTCGATGATGATTGCAGGAAGATTATTCCTCATGTACGCCTGGATAAAACGTAGCAGTGTTTGAGATTTACCTGATCCAGTCTCTCCAAAGGAAATAGCGTGCAGGATATCTTCTAGCCGTTGGTAAACGGGTTTACCAGTAGAGTGTTTATCATTTTCTACTCCGTAGATGATGCAGTTATCAGGGTTGAAAGCCCCTGTTTCAATCCTTTTTTTCCACCAAAAATTAGAAACTAGATATTGCCATAGTGTCCTGGTGTATTCATTTACGTCCAGCCGCTTGTAGGCGGGTTGGCTGAGGTATAGGCGCAACCATAGAATTATTCCCCAGAAGACACCAAATCCTATTCCTCCGAGAACTTGTAGGGGGGTGTGAAGGTACCATGAGTCGAAGATGTTGATCTTTAGGCGTATTGCATCAGAGATAATTCCTGTTAACGCGCCTAAGAGCGCTAGAGAGCCTATAAAACCTACAAATATTTTCCAAGGCTTCGACCAAAGCTTTTTATAGAAGCCGTAATGAACCCAGATCATGATGGGTAATGCTAAAGGAAATATTGCAGATAAAATACCTGCTATCAAAAACAGCATATAGATGAGCCTTTTTGAAGGCCTATAGAACGAGTACGGTCGTCCCATCCTATCTATATCACTTTTTGTAATACTGCGTAGAAGGAAACGTGCCATCTTGAGTTTTCCTTTCAGATAGAGATATTGGGCGGCCTATAACCGCCCAATATCCAGGTATTCACTAGTAGTTACTCGCCATACTGTAGAGCATCTTCTGCATCATCTTCATGAGACTCTTCACTATCATCTTCATGTGCAGAATCGGTAGTGTAAGCGTCTTCTTCAGATGCATCTTCAGCAGATGAATCATCCATATCTTCTTCATCAGGATCTTCTGCGGGGATCGCTAAAAGGCCGCCGGTTCGAGACCAGAACAAAGCTACCGATGATTCCATACCAGAATCTTGAACATGCTCAGAGCGCAAGTATCCGTCTTCGTCCTTTTCCCATACTCCAAGAATAGGGTATGCATTCTCACTCAGATCTGAAGATGCATCCCCAATAAATGAGTGGAAACGCTCAAGAGTATTGTTCTTATACCCTGTTGCGCTTTTGAATCCTAAAAGATTAGCGATCTGCTTAGGAGTCATATCGCTTGCATCTGAATAGATATCGTGCACCTTTTCTAGGTCTTGAACGTACTTCTCGTATGCTTCCACAAGATTTTCACGGCTCTCTGCAAGTGCCAAAACTTCATCAGAGGCATCAATTTTTAGCTGTAGAGTTACCTTATCCGCACCATTTTTCAGAGAGGTAACAATAACGGAAGATGCATTTTCTAGATTAAGTAGGTACATGCTGATAGAGCCGCCATGAGGGTACTCGCCTTCAGCCTGATAAGCTCCTTCAGGAAGTTTCGAAATGATGATGTCACATTGATTATTACTCATGTAATAAGCATATACTAATTTTGTCGGGAAGGCTTCCCCCGTTTCCTCCATTCTCGTGAAAGATCAACGGTTCCTGATGATGGGAAGCCCATCATGAGAGCGTTCCTGTGAGGGGATTCCCAGATGCTATTTTTCCCATCTGATGATGTGCACATCACCTTGAGACCAGATGTCACATCCCAAAATACGGAGCGGCGAGAAAGATAATCCTTATATTTGGTTGGCATGGGAGTAGCGACTCCACCAGAGTATAGGCAAATACGAATAAGCGCATCTGAGGAATACCACATCATGCCGTATGGGTATTCTCCTGAGTGCATGCTGATGCCTAAAGTCTCGCATGCTTTGAGAAGACTATTTACAATGCGTTGAGATTGGCAAAACCATAGTTGTCCCAACTTAGATTCTTGGAATTGTGAAATCTTGACGACATAGCTTTCTATAGTTCCTTGGCGTCGTTCAATTTCAATCCCCCACTTTTTTTCTCGATTTTGAGGATCAATAATACCAAGATCGGGAACGTGGGGGTTCTTGCCTACCGTCCATACCTTTTGAAGACGTTTCGAGGTCAAGAATCCTGTGCCGTCAAGATGCCTGATGTCTGATTCGAAGGCTATCTCAAATCCATGTCGCGCAAAGATAACCGCTATATCATTGATAGATAGCCTATGGTTGATTTGACTTAAGTTTTCTTCAGCAACTTTAGTAACTGTGCGCTCATCATCTTCATATCCTGGAACCTCCCAGTATCCCAAAATGTCTTCGTGGGCGGCTTTTTGAGTAATTCTCCAAACTGTTACCTTACGCTCTGAGAGCGTATTTGAATCAAAATCTCGAAGATAAGCATCTGCTTTAAGGCTTTTTACGAGCTTTTCCGTTTTGAGATATCCCAGGGCTTTATTGACGGAAGATAACGAACACCCGAGCCATCCTGCGATCTGAATATCTCGTGCCCAACGTGTGCGTGCTAGGAACTGAAGCAGGCGGAGATGAAACTCTGTGAAGTGAATCTGAGTCATCTTGTGCTTCCCGCGCTTTTCGACGCCTAGATATACGGGGCGTTGGCTAATAGTGCTATTGATCGACATGATACAGATAGTACCTAAATATGTATATTATCTCTACTTTTCTCAATATTTACTGGCAATACAGTCTATGAGTCGCCCTTGAGGTCGTTTCAGGACAAAATAGGAGAAATTTCGCGCAAGGAAGGAAGAAGAGGAGTATATGAAGGGGGTTTGGGGCGTAAAGTTAGGGTGATTTAGGCGTGAGAGGTTTTTGCCGTTTAGGGAGCTTTGTGGTTCATGAAAGGAGAGTGGTTTCGGCGGACGTTGTTCGGGAAGAAAATAGGGCGGGAAGTAGAGGGTGTTTTTTGCGTGGATTGTTGTGAGTGTGTGGGAGGGGAGGAAGTGTTTTTGCTGGTGTTGAGGTTATGGATGGGATTGTGTTTGATGTGAGAGTGGATTATGGTTTGTGTTTTTGAGGTCGGGTATGGTTTTGGTGTGCTGTTCTTGGATGGCGTGTGATGTCGAAGTGCTAGTTTGTGTCTGGATAGGCGTTTTGTGTCTCTTGCAAAAAGGGACATATCTGTATTTATGCTTAAAGTCTGTGTGTAAGTAGTGCATACTGGAAGAGCTAATAAGTTTCCTAGAATGGGGTGTGAGGATTTTTGCTGTGTTGGAGTTTTGAAATATATCAGGTTGCAAGAAGGTTAGGGGTAACCCTAGAAGACGTTTCAGCGATAATATTCTCGTGTGAATCTGTGAAGCATCTTCGGGTGCATCTTTATGAATATTCCAAAGATGGTATTCGGGTACTTCTTGATACTACTGGTGGCGATAAAAGGATTGTGCAGATAGATTATCTTCACCACCCCCCTGAAAGGGAGATCGAAGGATGGGCATTGACAAACTCTGCCTATGTTGCTCTTACTGAGCTAGAAACTACTATGAGTGAGATTCAGAGAACCCTTGAAGAAGGTGAGCCGTTAGCAGCTCGGGAATATCGAACCGTATACCGAGGAGAAAAGCTCGACGTTGTTGTCAATGAATCAAATCGAGTTATTGTAACCATCAAACCCTGCGGTGAAGCAGCAACCACTAAAAATTCTGTTGCTCATTTCTCTGGGGGAAGCCCCATAGGCTCTATGCCCCAAGATGTTAAGGAACTGATAGCTCGTGCAGAAAAAGTGGGTATGAAGGTGGAGCTTGCAAAGGCAGGCCACTACAAAATTTGGAAGAAAGTCCGTGGTAAAGGAAAATCTGTGACGACACCATCCACCGGGTCTGATAACTATCGTGGTCTGCGGAATAGTATTGGCGAGATTAAAAGAGTCCTTGGAAAAGACCTGCGTAACTATTAGCACAAACATGCCAGCGATAAGTGACAGTATAGTATTCGTAAAGGGACATAACTACTAGAGTGCATGTGTGTGCCGCGCATACGGTAGATGATGAATATATCACTTGTACATCACCTATACCGAAAGAGCACGGCTGTGACTATCACATTTCCCTACCCAGCCCTTTTACCCAAGTTCACCTCTTCAAACATTGACGTTTTCGAGGTGCCAACAAGAACCCTAGCAAAGCATACAGGCGTTATTGCATGCGGAAAATTCTCGGAAGAAAAATATCGAGTATCTATCCACCCGTCAGTTACGGAATGCATCAACCTAGAAGAGATTGCTTGCACGATGGAATCAAATCTCGCTTTAGTCGGAGGAGAAGAATCATACGTGTACGGCTGGTGGCAGACTCGTGCAGACGAAAGCACCATAGACACGGTACGCCGTCTCATCCTCAGCAAGGGTATTACTGTAGCTCTCCAATGGGTGCAGGAACATCTGGACCAAAAAGCAATAATCGTACGTTGCTCGGGAGGATGGTACGGAGATGTGGAAGGCATCAGCTTCGGAAGCGGCAACATGGAGTCTAACCAATCCTCTGCCCAACTCTTTATCCAGATCGTTGAAGGTGACTTCTCAGATATTGCCCTAGAGAAGAAATCTTCTTCCACGCATGAGTGGGAACGCGTAGCCTCCATTGACGTACCCAACAGCGACATCCCTGGTTCTCTGGAGCAAATATTAGAAGAGTTTGAAGTTGAAATCTCTGGAGCAGGCGACTTCACGCTAGAGCCAAGTATTAAAATCTAGCGACCTCATTGCAGGCTCGCAGGCAGGGCGGTTATACCAGTTGAGGTATAGCCGCCACCGAATATATTTCGAAAAGGGACATACCTAGTAACACTGGTATTTGCGGGGCTAAAACTGAGGGAAGATGAAAGTGCCTTGAAAGCAATACACCAACCCCTTCAAAGGAAGGCACACACCCATGACACTGCTAAACAAAATCCCCGAATACGGAGATCGGGCACAACTCAAAGAACCCGTGAAACCGTGGCTGCTATACCCCATCTCAGTAGGAGCGATGAAAACCGGAAAATTTGGCGGAGCACCAACCTGGTGCAAGGAATTCGAAATCAGCGAAAATAAGCTTCGAAATCTCATGAGACACGATGCGCGTATCCGCCCATGGCTTCTACGTCATGGACGTAATGGAATTGTCGCCCACGAAGACGAAATGAACAGTCTGATGTTCCGATACGGTATCGAAAAACGAAGCCACAAGCCCAGCCACAGCTAGACAAGCATCTGTAGCAGGGATAATAGAAACCGAAGAAAAATAAGTAAGGAAGTAGCAAACATGGCAACTGCAACTATTATTCGCGTCCCTCGTAGCAACGCGCAACAGTACATCTCCCCCGAGGCTTTAAAATATCATCTGCACGAAGAGCTCGTTCTCAAGAACATTCGCCAGATACGACCAAAGGCTAATCAGGATAATAACCCTTTATCTCCAACCGACCACCCCGGCCTCTGGTCGCCGCCGGTACTGGAGACCTCTTATCGAGCTACCGTTTTTGTACCCTCAGCTAACCGAGAATGGTTCGTTCGCCTTGAAGACCTTGAAGAAGTCCCAGCTAACTCTGAAATCCCCCTGAGCTACACAGCCGAGGCATATGATCTAAAATCACCTGACTGTGCCGTGATTACTTTCTAGGACCAAAAGCATAGCTTACCCGCCCGCCGCGAGCGCGTGTTTTGTTTTCGTGGTGGGTGGGTGAGCGCCCCCCTTTGTCTGTCGTTGGGTTGGCAGGTGGAGGGGGTTTTGTTTTGTGACGCGTTTATTGTGTGGTTCCTGTGTGTGGGGAGTTGGTGGGGTTATGATGGTGGTGGGTGGCCCCCTGTATCTCGTGTTGAGCTTGATGGGTGTGGTGGGGGCTGCTCGCTGTGAGAGGAGAGTTATGTCTAGTTTGGATTATGGTTTGTGGAATTTGGTTGCTGTTGAGGTGGTTGCTCCTGTGGGGTGGCGTGAGTTAGAGGATTTGCGGTTGAATGGGCGGGATGTGAACTCGTTGTTTCCGTGTCGTTTGCCGGATGGTTATGAGTCTGTGATTCGTGTGCTGCCGGTGGAAGCGGTGGAGTATTTTGTGACTGAGGTTGCTTATACTTTGGGTAGGGTTCCGTTGGAGCGTCTGATGGATGCTCGCCGGGTGTCTGAGTTTACGGTACGCCGTGTGATGGGTGCGGCTAGAGATGAAACGGATCTTATGGAGTTGCGTACTCGCCCTTCAAATTCGGGGAAGGAGATTTTGAATCCTTTGGGTCTTGGTTCGAGGGTTTTCGTGCGCAGTATTATCGGGTACGGGCGTGATTATACGATGAGGCCTTCTAGTTCCGTGCTTAACCAGTCTTTTATTGCTTGTGATGGGTATGCGCCTGTACTGGATCAGGTACTTGATAATGTGCGTAATGCTTCGCGGGTGTCTTCACCGAAATTTAGTTCTATTGCCGCGCTCGCTGATGCTGGTTTCTATTATCAGGCTGCTAGCGGGGTTATGCCAGCGTTCATTATAGGTGAGCGTATGCAGCGTTAGTTTTCTTTTTCTCCTTTGTGGGGATAGGAAGAGTCCTGGCGTAGTGTCCTTAAGTGAGTCGGGGATGGCATGTTGGGATATTGGGAGGGGCGTTTCGTCTCTCCCTTCTTTTTGTGCGTTTTCGGAAAGGGACATTCCCGAGGAGGGGTCGAGGGTGCGTATCTTCCTGGGGTGTCATAGTTGGGGAACAACCCTAAGGATTAGTGAAGGAGGATTACCTTATGGCCGAGCAGGTACGGGTACCTGAAGAACTAGGGCGAGCGCGGGAAGTTTTGGGGTGTGGGTGGTGGGGTTGGTGAGGAGTGGAGTTTTGTGCCCGCCCACACTTGCACAAACACTAACTATATAATATAGTTAGTTATATGAGGGGCTTACAGATTCCCTACAGGGCGAACAGCCCGAGGAGAACAGATAACACCCCCTCCCCCGACATCTACGACACAGAATCACTGCTAAAAGGAAGATCTGAAATGACCTACAAGCCACTGTACACATGGGACTCCCCCGACGCACCCGACCACGAAAAAGTCAATCAACTAATCCCCTACGTGCGGGAGTACCTGAACGTCGGGAAGTGCTCAGGTGATGAAGTCTTGAATACCGACGTTGGGTTCACAGTATCCCATCGCCTAGCCGTATACCTAGCACTAGATAAAGAAGTGCAGGAAGAGCTAAAGCACCTAGGAAAATTTAACGGGCAGACGCTAGAAACTCTCACTCCAAAGATTGACCAGAAACTATGCGTGTGGGAAGCCTACGTGGATATCGAAGGTAACTCCTGGGAGAAACTGACTGAAAGCCTGGAATCCATGCAGAAAGCCCTCGATCAATTCCAAGGATACGATCCCGACCCATACAACCCCTTCGTAAGGGGCAAGAACAAGATTCGGACCGGAATCCGGGGCGGAGTTGCCATCTTCGCGGCCTAAACTACAGAAACACTAAACGAAGGAAGAGGCCAAATTTTAATGACACCTTTGAAGATTCACTACATCACTGGTGGTTACCACCATATTATGCTAGGTAATAAACGGGTGGGGACAATAGAACGCTGCCAAGCGGGTTACATACCCCCTCGGGATGGCACATGGTTCGCCTACAAATCACCGTCCACTACTGATGATCTAGAACCCCAATTCTATCGGTTTAATAATAGGATTGCAGTAGCTAGGACAATGAGAGAATGCCTCAAAAACTTTGCAGAAAATACTAGGAAGGATTCATAAAAATGAGCGACAAATACACCGTCACCGTATCAACCATCTCAGCCTACGATTCTAAAGTAATCACGTCCTATACCGGGACATTGGAAGAACTAGCTCAATGGGGTTATCTAGGAGACCCTGCAAACCCTGCGTTAGATCCGCGTTTTAACCCGTTCAATGATGATCTTTACATGATTGAAGACGCGGTAAACCCTGTCACTGGAGAAATCGTTAGGGGATACCGGTGGTTCAATGATGGGTATGGTGATTATCCGGCGCATGCGGCGGGTGAAGACCCTCAAGCTGTCAAAGCCATTGAGTCTGAAATCTTTAATGACATCAAAGCTGGAGAACTGGAACTCGATGAAATCCCCGAGAGGGAATACATTACTCTGCATCCTAAGCCTCTGGCGTTCACTTATGAGAATGTCCTTGAGTATCTTAGGTACACCTGTGAAGATACGCAGCATGTCGTGAAGTTAGAACCAAATTCCTAGCCTTACTACTTAAGCGCCCCACACAGTCGATAACGCACCAAGCCAGCAGATCGCCCGCGTCAGAAGCAAGTGAATAAAAATGATGAAAATCAGGAACCTCCACAGCACCGAATCATTACAGAATAATTCTGCGCCTCCAGTCAATTACGTACACACGTTTTACGAGGAACCCGACCATCTCGGGCGATACTACAAAGCCTACGCCTGCGTAGGCACACTAGAACAAATCACAAAACAAAGGGAGCGAACGGTCAATACCCTGATGCGTGAGGCTATCTTACCGCAGCAAAGGTGCGATGGTTTCGGAACGGCAACCGCCTTGTTAGGAAAAACTAATTTCCCCCGACAACGCACCTACACGCTTAAAAAAATCAGGAAAGGCGGAGTATCAATCTTTGACGAATCCTTACTCGCCGCCAGAGCGGAATACTGGATCCATTATCTGAACGCGGGGTACTGGCTCCATTGCCTGAACAATGGAATGATGATTTCTAAAGAACGCTGGGAGGACTCTTTTTTACAGCGTCATTCCTTGTTATCGCCCGCGGAGTAATGGCAAGCAGGAGAATAAAGAAATTGACCACGAACTTACGAGACCCTAATAGAACGAGCTAATATTCACCCTAAGAGGCGCCCGATCACGTAGTTTCTGGCCGGGCGCCTTCACTATACTATTTCGGAAAGGGACATACCTTGTCTAGCGCAGGTGGCGACCACTCACCCATGACATTCTTAATACATAAACGCATGAAACGCTATCTGTAGTCCCCCGCTCAAGAAGGGAAACCCCCACCATGGAAAACCTGCACCTCATCGACCGCGTACACGACATGACCGCCGTCGAAATCACCGCCCCCGCAGCATGGATAGAAAACGCAAACCTCTACGGCCGCACCGCATCCGAACTCTTCCCCCACGACGGAGGCACCAGCACCGCCGTCATCAAAGACACCAAAGTACCCCGCTACATCGCCGAAAACCTCCACACCCTGGGATTCATTACCAAGGAAGAATACCTCGCCACACCCACCACAGACAGCATGATTGACCTCGGAGCCATCCTCAAACGCGCTCGCGTAGACTTCGGTATTCAGGTGAACTTTCCGCCCCTCGTCGCCTACTCCCTTGATGCTGAAGCGAACATAGATAAATGCGCGTATGCGGAAGACCTTCTCAAGCAAGCTCACCCCTACCTGGGGTATGCAGACCTGCTTGCCAAAGCGCGCGGTATTACCGCCCCCACACTAGGAGCACACCAAGGCATAGAACTACTCAAGCGTGAAGGGTTCACCTTCCACAACGCAACCCACATCAGCCCGGCATACCTCATCGGTACCGGCTACTGCGGATACCCCCTCACCAAATAACCCCGCGCCCCCTGCTCTCTTGCTCACTAGAGCAAAAGGGCAGGGGAAAACCAAAGATTCTGAAAGGGACATAAACCATCCCCACAAGAGCAACAACACCCGCCCAACACCATAATTAGCCCATAAACACATGAAAGCACCCAAGAAAGAGGAGAAGCTAACCATGCTCCCCACCATCACCAACACAGAATTCGTGAACCATCTACACGAAATGACCCCAACCAACAACAACCAGCCAGCGCCCCAAACCGCAGAATCCAAAAAACTACGCGAACACCTCCTGCGCGCCACCGGAGAAAAAATCACCGCAGAACACTACGCACACCACCTCTGCAACCTCATCGGATACCCACTCGTGCACTACCCGCAACACCTCACCGAAACACTCATCACCAACCCCCATAACCCCCAACAGCTCAAAACACCCCTCGAACACACCCACCAACTCGCAACCGAACCCGCAGCACGATTCTTCCTCAACTACGCCAAAGAATACTACGAAGACACAATCTGCTCCGAAGAAGCCTCCGCAAAATACCACCTCACACGCCTTGACACCTACCGCAACCACCCACTACTCTCCCCCAACCTACCCCAACACACCGTAGACGCCGTACGCGCCTACCTCACCCACCCACACACCTACAGGATCCTCAAAGACTCCTACACTCACGCCGTCAATATCTACAACTACACCCACAAGAAAAAGCGCTACACCAACACCACCCACAAAACCGAATACCAGCCCGGAACCCTCGACACACACTTCCTCACCATCACCGACCTCAACCGCATCCTAGAACCCCTCACCCTAACCAACTCCCCACACACCCACACCTGGAGCCTCTACGAACCCTACATCCTCAACCACCCCAACGCCCTCACCACACTCCTCGGCAACGGCACCACCAAAACCTTCAAAAAATCCACCCTCCACAAAGCCCTCACCCAAGCCAAAAACGAAGAACAAGAAGCCTACCAACACGCCCACGAAAACACCCGCCAAGCCCACGCCAAACACGCCACCCTCACCGAAATCTTCTACACCACCCAACCACCCGCAAACACCCCCGCGCTCGCCGTCGGAACGTTGTAAAAAATACCATAGACATAGAATAATAGAAGCTGTATTATTCTAACTGTTGAGGGCGTACAGCAGCATCCCTCACCTAAAAAAATTAAGAGAAAAGGAGAAATAATAATGGAATCAAAAAATTTTGGTTTTGCATTCGCCATTGCTTTTGCAATCGTATGCGCACTCTTTACGGTTATCTTCAACATTATGCCTGTGCCTACCGTACCCGACAGCTATGACTATAAAACGGATCTCATTGGGCTATCCCTAAATCAGGATCAAGCTAGTCATGCTGAGACTAAAGGTTATGTGGCAGGTAATATAGTCTTCACCTACGGCAGCATCCAAGGTACTCAAGATTCTAAGCCCGAAATGTTCGCCTACTACCGGTATAAAGATGAACGCGGGGCAGTCATGGATAAGCTAGTCCCGCGCGATCAAGTTACTATCAAGGAGGACTTGCCCAAAGGCAGCACATCTCACATAGAAGTCCATGTAGACTACAAGCGTGAAGCCACCAGGAAAGAAGCATTTAACACTGGTTCCTCTCTGGGGGTACTCAAGGCGACAAAAGATACACCTGACCCGCGCCCCTGTCTTACCAAAGTGGAATCCTGCACGCAAGATGATGCCAAAAAGGATGATACGGATCCACAAGTAACCGTCCATGTTCCTGAAGGCACTATTATCTCTACCGTAGACCCCAACACTATCCACAAGAACGATACTGCCAAATAGAACCTGTGCCCTCACCTGCCGCAGTAGCTGAGGGCACATATTTTTTGCTCTTCAAAAAGGGACATACCCTAAAAATATTACGTAATAGCGTTGCTTTTTAAATGAGTATGTGTGTAGACTATATGTAGGTGGTGGTTATACCCGACATTATGAAACTGCCGCCGCAATCTTCATAAGCAGCACGAGAAAGAAGACATTATGGACTTCCCATCAGCCCTCGAAGTAGCCCTGAAAATCCGCAATCTTGAAGGGATCTTTGAAATCTACCCGAGCCTGTCAGTTACCGCTACCACTCGTGAGCGTTTCAATCACGCGCCCTCAACATGGGAAGCCATGACTTGCGAGATGCTCGGCCGTGCCGGAGCCGTTGAAATCCCGGAAACAGCCACAGTCGAAGAAGCAATCCAAGCTGCCCAGAATCTCAAAGACAATATCTGCAAGGGATTCAACGAACTTGACATCGACGCCTGCGGATTCGTCCAAGAAAACGAGTACGGAGCACCCTACAAGCTCCTAATCGCTCTTGATGCCACCGAAGAATCCGAAAATGCAGGGCACACAGTAACTACACCATACCGCCCAAAGCAACGCACCTTCGTGCGACCACGCAACCCTAAGGGCAAATACTCGGACAACTACATCCCCACCGGGGAGATCATCATCGACGACAAAGCCGCTTGGCGCATCGACCGCGTACAACGCACCTTCGTCAATGAAGACCTCGCGAGCTACAGCGCATTCTACGGATGGGAAGGGCAGCACATCTTCGAGATCACAGGTGCGTATCTTGGGGAACTCACTACAGAACAGGTGGAAGAGCTCGAAAAGGAAGCCAATGCGATCAACCATCCTGGTAAACGCATGGCACGCCGAACTAACCCATTCCGTCAAATCAACATACCTGAAAGTGTCAAACTGCCGGAACATTCAACAGGAAAGGAAAAATAAACTATGTATTACGATCAACCCGAATATGGTTCCTGACGGGGCTAAAAAATAGTAACCCTACATTCAACTAGAAAGGAAGAAATAATGGAAAAATTAAGTCAAACAGTTAGGGATATAGTGAATTTCTTTAATCTCGTGCTATCTTCAGAGGTTATGAAATTAATTGTAATTGTAATTATTTTGTTTATTCCATTATTTTACGTAGGTGTTATGCTCTGGGAATATAAGGAATCTCGGGCTCTGAAATTAGCAAAGCAGGCTGAGCTCAGCCGGGTAAAAAGGCTATCGGAGGCAGGAACGCCCGAGTTCTATCTGAAAGAATTTTTTCTTCCCTTCACTCGTGTATGGGAGCGTAAGAATGCACAAGATGTTATCAAAGATACCAGTAATGTTTTTCGGCAGGGTGGCAAGATTGAGCTCGAATTAGTTCGTAGTTATAATGCACGAGTGTCTTCATGGGTTCTTTACGCAACGTTCTGGTTTACCTATTCTGAGCAGGGTATTCACCGCCAAATTTTATACGCAGGAAAATATTGGTACCCTGATGGGCTATCTATTTCTGGAAATGGTACCCGAATCTTCACTTACACCGATGACCCTAATAGGGAAGGGACTGATCTGTTTTATTTCCTTAATGAGTGCGAGAAAAGCTACTCTGTTCGGAAAAAAGGCTTATACGTAAGGGCGCAGGAGGGTTATGTTTCGGTTAATTAGAGTAAGTTCATTTTTTAAAGGAAATTATATAAGAAATGAGTTAAATAGAAAGGTTTATAGAAATGTTTAAACTCTTCAAGAAATATGCAGTACTTGACGCTGTTGAGACTGACCATTATGAATCATATTGCATGCGTGAGCAGGTTGCTGGTGGTTATGGTGGTTCTCTCTATGATGCTGAACGGGATTTGTTGACGACTTATTATAAGTCGAAGACCGCGAAGTCAGGCATGAAACGAGTTGAACTTTCTGATCGGCATTGCAGGCTTTGGTGTGCTGCTGCGGAAGGGCTTCTTATTTTCTGTGTTCGAAGCCAAGGGAAACATGGTGTTGAGTATTGGAGTAAGATTCGTGATTTTGCGGTCATGTTGGATACACACCGCCCAACTTCAAGCGACATGTATAGAAGTTTGCCGTGCTTTCTTGAGGCGAGGCGGATTATTCGACAAGAAGTTTCTTACCGATCAGGTGCTATGACTGAAGAGATTTCTGAACCTGCTTTAAAAAGGGCGAAAGAAATCAAAGAAGCGTGTGAGTGGTTAAGCGTAGAAGGAGAGGAAAATAATGTTTCATAATATCCTTACATGGTGTAAAAATAATCTTTTTATAACTATTGTTTTTGGCGTATTTATATTACTTATACTAGCGCTGGTAATAGTAGTTTCTATTACAGAAGTAGTAAGGGGAAATATGTCTCCTGAGGAAAAAGCAGCAGAAGTAGCTCAAATGCGTCATGACGATGTGGAGGATATCTGTAATTATCTGGGAGGTAGGACCAAAGAGGATGGAGTTCGTACTGGTGTTGATTGGGATACGGAAGAATGTGTCTTAGTAACTCAGGTAAACCTTAAAACTAGCGGGGAAGATACTCCTCTTATTGGGGAGTACCGTGTTAAGGCCAAAGACTTGCAGGATGGCAATAATCACTTTTTTGGTTCTCCTATGATCAAAGATTCTGAAGAAAAAGAAGTTGAAGGAAAAATCCAGAAGCTTTGTTATGAGGGTAAGCCTGTTTATATAGTCGATGGGTATGCTCAAGGTGTATATCAGAAGTTCCCTCAGGATAAGGATGATTCTGAGTATTCGGAGCAGCAGAAGCAAATCCGTAACGCACGACTCCTGGATACGTCGTGTGAGCCTGGCTCTGTTCAAATGCGTATGTGGGATGGTTCCGATCCTGGTCGTGCACCGTACCCAATCCGTGTTATCCCTTACTACAAGTAAAACGCACATTATCTAATAAGGAAGGAATTTCTGTTATGTCTATCGAGACCATTCTACTTCTAGTTGTTTCCGCTGCTGTCATGTTGTGGGGCTTCAAAACAGGTTACATCAAGGCTTTGTTGGAAGGTTACTTTTTCTCGTTTGCCGTTGGTAAAGATGAGGACGGCGCGAAGGTTCCTGTGTTAAAACTTGAGCGGGGGTGGTGGTTCGGTCGTAAGTTCGTGGCCGCGTCTCCTATTAGTGAGAATACTCCTAGTATGTACGGTATTTCTAAAGAACATATTTGTAATTTTCTGCTTACTAATCGGGAAGGATATGGGCAGCGTATTGCCTCTTTGATGGAGGTTGTACAGCAGCAGAAACAAAAGATGTTGTATGACGCTGCTGCTCAGAATGCGTACCGGCAGGCTTGCGAACGGGTGCAGGACGAATTGAAGAAAGTCTACCGTAGGGTTGCTTTTCTTTCTTCGGGTGCCGCCGAGGCAACAGGCGGTTCTCTGCATTATGTGCGTGAACATCGTGCAGGGTTTGATAATCCCCTTACCCTGTCGTCTGCTATGCGTCTTGGTATGGCTGCTCAGGATTTAGGTCTTCTATCCCGGTCTGCCTATGAGAATTTCCTAGATTCATGCGAAGGCATGGATAAAGAAAATATTGTCTACCTGGATGAAGATGTCCGACAAGAGATCATGAAGTATGTGGATGATCCTAAGCAGGAGCGGAAGCTCCGCCGCCGTCAGAAATGGGCTAGGGCTAGTGTATGGGTTTACCCGTTAGATTCCTGGTGGTCTTGGGGGAACTCCCTGAACCTGAAAGGTTAGGAAAGAATAAATCATGTTGATGTTTTACACACTTACTGGTGTTGCGTCCCTGATTGAGCAGAAGACAGGGAATCGCCCGTCTGTGAGCGTTCTTGATCGGCAGATTAGCCATCCTACCCGCGATCTAGTTCCTGAGGTGCAGGTATCTGGTAGTGGCGTCCGTGGCTGGTCTGAACAGCGAGCGCTGTCTTGGTCTAGGGTGGTTCCGTCTTCTGTTGGACGTTTGTCTCGTGTTGCGGAGGAGGAGGTTGCGGCGGAGGTAGCTAAGTTGAATGAGGGTGTGGTGCCGGTTGTTGTGTTTGATGCGGCGGGTGCGGCGCGGGTGTTGGGTGTGGATCGTGCGTATTTTTATCGGCTTCTTGATCGGCATGAGTTGTTGGCGGATTATGAGCTTGTTGGGGCCGATGGTGGTGGTGTGAAACGTTGTTGGGGTGCGTTGTCGTTGGTACGGTGGCGTGCTGGTCATAAGAAGGGGTCTGGGTGGTCTACTCGGGCTGGGAAGGAAGAGGTTATGGTTGCTACAGCTGAAGATTTTGCTGATTTTGTAGTTTCTAAGATTGATGAATATGGTGCTGCTGGGCAGGAGCAGGGTGTGAAGGTTCTTCGTGCTGCTGCTGGGCGTAGTGTTGCTGATCATCCTGAGGCACTTCGTGAGGCTCTTATGCCTACTAAGACTCATCGTTTGGAGGTTCCGGGTGATGGTGCTGAGTTAACTGTTCTGGAGCGTGCTGCGTATGATGTTTTGACTATTTGGGCGCTTCATCAGGAGTGTCTTGGCGGCCGCGCTGCGCATCGTGTGCCGGTGCGGGAGTTTGAGTATAAGGGCTTTGCGTATTGGGTGGGCTTTGTAGCCGGTTTGGATGCTGCGGGGTCTAGGGCTCGTGAGGAGTCTTTTGAGCATTTGTTGCGTGAGGGTGTAGATGCTTCTGAGCTTGCTTCGCGTGTGTCTGATTTTGTGCGTGTGCTGGCGGATTATGGTGTGGGGTTTGATTATGGCCGGTTCGCGCAGGATTATTTCTCGTTGCTCTCTGGTGGGGCTTTGAGGGATGCTGTGGTGTCGCAGTGGTCTGAGGGAGTCGCGCATGGTAAATGGGCAGGTAGTGATCATCGTATGGGCGGGTTTGCTGTGGCGTTTGCGCGGAATAATCGTGAACGGTACGATACGGTGTCCGAGTTGGTGAGCCGTGGTGAGGCGATGCGGTTCGCTGGTGTCGCGTATGCTTTGGATTTGGTGTCGCCGGTGGATTATGAGAATTTTCTGGATGAGTGCCAGTATGCGGATAAGGATGAGGTCGTGTGTTTGGATGCTGATATGCGGCGGGAGATCATGAAGTATGTGGATGATCCGAAGCAGGAGAAGAAGTTGCGTAAGCGCCGTGAGCGTGCTGGGGATCGGTGGGAGTATCCTATGGATTTTTATAAGTGGGATGATCCGCGGAGCCGAAAGTTCCGCTAATTAGCTCAAAGGGTCCCCGCAGGGGGCGGGCGTTATTGGAAGGGAAGGTGCATGAGAAGTGATGCAGAGCAAGACGGTAGAGAGCCGTAAGGGCTCGTACTGGGCAGCGACATCCCGTTGGGCTCTCACGATCATTGCCGTGAGTCTGCTGGTGGGATGTTTTTGGGTTTCTGCTCAGGATGGTGTGTTTAGCCGAGAGTGGGGCCAGGAACCTTTCTTGTATATTCTGGCGACGCTACAGTATTTCGTGCACTATCTATTTACTGGTACCGCAGATCCGTCACCTGATGGGCACGCAATGGCCGCGACGATGCTCGTGCTGAGCATCTTAACGGGGAACGCGGCGATACGCTTATGGGGCCCTGCGAACGCTGCAATAATCCCCACCCGGCAAAAACAGCCTCAAAAACCATGATGAAGCCGCGCTCGCACACAACTACCCCGTATAGTTGTAAGAAGGCTCCGAGAGGGTTGGGTACCGCGCTCGCCGCGTGGTGCCCAACCTTTTTTGTGTGTGCGGGTTTTGTTGGGTGTGGACTTACCGTGGGTTGAGTCGTAGCGGCTTCAAGCAGATCTGCTTGCGTGCACTCTACTGTTTTTGTCGCTTTCAGGTCATACCTCCTGCGCGAGGAGGATGGGTTACGGAACGTTGCCTGTGTATGCGTGCTCCTGGGCCGCAGGAATCAGGGAAAGCAGAGGAGTCAAGATTGATGGTATATTAGAGACTCCTGATCAAGGGGTATAGGGTGTGAGGAATGTAGGCGCTGATAGCGTCAGAACGCGTACATATGGACTCCCTCTTCAGGAATACGGAAGCATAAGTTCTTGGTCCTCATAGATGCTTCTGCGCTTGAACCTTTCATGATTGATAAGGTTACAAGAAATGTTTCGTAAAGGTTGGGCAGCCTCCCTGTATGTGCAGCGCATGTATAGGGAGGCTACCTTTTTACCTGCGCGGCACACCCTCCTATACTTTCAAAAGGGACATACCCATAGGGCAAGGCGCTATCGTTGCGGACAACATGTCATGCTGGGATACATCAGAACACGGCACCCGCCGCACAATTGATTTCCTGAACCCCTACAAGGAGGCACTACAATGATGAGCACTCTACTTCCCCACCTGAACGACAACACCGCCTCAACACTCTCTCAAGCGACTCTACGTTTGAGTATCCCCGAGAAGTACCGCAACGATGCACAAAACGGAATCAAAAGCGCTCTCCTTGACATCCTGGAGCGCCACTGTGAAGCATGCTACGAATCACTCGAAGACTCGTACAACGCCCTAGTGCGCACAGGCTTAGGGTCAGATGACACCTTCGCCTCCGATATGGCAACCTACCTGGGAATCACAGAGGAAGAGGTAACCCTAGAAGGGTACGACACCGCCCCGCTTGAGACCTTCACTATCCCCTTCGAGATAAGCCAGGAACGCGCCTACGAGGCTCTAGACGCCGTATTTCAAGGCAACGTACCCTCCGGCGGGTACACCGAAAACATCGCGTACCAGCTGGCAACCTTAGACTTATTAGACCGCACCTGCACAGAATGCGGGCATAACCTATAAACCTACATACACCACGTACAGCTCACAAGGTTCCGCAGGCGGCGTGTGAGCTGTACGTAACACGTATTCACGAAAGGGACATATGAGACACCTATAGGCTAGAAACCACCCATCAAGAACCCCATACTTAAACCATAAACACATATACACCTGAAACCAGGATAAGGGCTTGACCGCCCTCAGAAAGGCAGAGAGGAAACCCTCAGTGGAACAGCTACACGCCATCCAATGGAACGTTAAAATTCGGCAGCCCCAAGGGCGGGAACCAGACCCCGCGCTTTGGGATGTTATCAACGAAGTCACCGGCACCTTCCAAGAACTTCTCGAATGGGGCACACGCCCTAAAGCAGTACACGGGAACCCGTGGGCACCGACCATGCCCTCCACCAAGAACCCCTTCAACAACGACAAATACAAGGACTCCGTAGCCATTGATCCGATAACCGGCGAACCCGTCACCGGATACCGATGGTTCACAGACGACTATGGCGAAGATCCCTGCGACATCAGCACACTACCCTCCGGGCAGTCATACGAGGACAACTCCGCTATCACCGCTGTCACCGTTGAAGATTGGGAAGACTTCAAAAACTCCGCCATCACCTTCGAAGATATGCAGACCTTCAAACTACACCCATCCCCACTCCCCTACCTTCGTGAAGGCATACGAGACTACCTGGCATACACCGAAAACGCAGCCCAAAACAACCTATACATCGACATGTCGGTTACTCAAGATGACGAAGGCTAACCGAAAACGTGTTGCATAAATAACCGGAAATGGTATGTTTGAACGTGAGTGAGTTTCCCTCCAGCAGGCCATACACGGTGCCTGCTGGAGGGCCCTTTTTATACTCCCCCTCTTCAAGCATTCAACAAACACACCACCCATATTTAAACCATAAACGCATAGACACCTGAAACCATCATGAAAGGAAAAGCCCATGAAAAACAAAGTCTATCTCGATGACGACACCCTCGAATCCATCAAAGAAAAAGGCATCTACCAAGCCATTATCGAACTCACCACAGAAGACTGCCCCGATTGCTACGATGCAGCCCGATCCGCATACTGGAGCCAAGCCCGCGGCGTAACAACCTGCAACCCCCACCGCGACAACGAGTCACTGGGATACCACCTCGCACGCCTCTTCGGAATCGACGCGGAAACCGTAGAATTCTCAGGCCTGTGGGCAGATGATGAACTGGAATTCTTCACCATCCCCACCACCATCAGCCCCCAAGAAGCGCTCGCGGCCGTCAAAAACCTTATTAAGGAAGAAACCCTTGATGGGTGGGAAAACTACTGGAACCCAAAAGTCTTCACCAAAGCATTCATGCAGACCCGACCCGAATGTTCATGGTGCGCCTGGACGCCCATACCCGCGTAGCTACAGCGTGATATGTGTGGGCAGAAGAGACGCGCTCCTGCCCACACATTTTAGGTATTCGAAAAGGGACATATCCCAAGCCTTGAAAGAATGTAGGCCACACCCTTAGGCATACTTAGTACATAAACACATGTAAGCATAAAGAGTAGGAGAGCACTACCATGACCGTTTTAGCCATTATTTTCGTTATCGTACCGCTCATGATCGGCGTCGGAAACCATATCGCACTGACCAGAAAAGAAGCTAATATCGAAATCGAAGGAGCACTTCAGGGCCCAGCATTGGCACAAGTACACGAGAAATACCAGACAAAAAAGAGCATCAACGCAGCCCTCGCCCTATCGTTTATCGCATTTCCTATTATCTTCCTTCTGCAACCTTTGACGAAATAACCCCCCCCCCAGGAGAACATCATGACTCACCCTATGCATAGAAACCATACCCGCGACATCCTTCAAGACATCATTGCCCAAACCGCACACCTATCCCAACGCGTTGCTGAAACATACCCCCAGCTCGCCGAAACCACAGAATTCCGCAGTGACGTCATGACACCCGTAACCGACGCACTCACCCACCTCACCGCAGCCGTCAGCAGCCTCAAAAACGCCACGGACACCCTCAACCAAACCTCCGCTGACGAAACCTACACCCAGAACACCATCAGCGAGCGCGGGGTTGGTGTTTAAGATGAGTTTTCTTCAGGGTGGTGTTTCTGGTGTTGATGTGGGGGCGTTGGGTTGGCTGTATGGGCTTGCGGTTTTTCGTGAGTTGGCGACTACTGGTTTTTCGTCGTCTGCGGCGGATGTGTTGGAGCGGATCAATGCTGCGCGTGGGCAAAAGTTAACGTTGGGTGAGGTTGTTCAGGGTGTGTATGAGCATAATGTGCGTCCTGTTCGGTGTCCGCGTGAGTATGAGTTTAAGAATGAGCTGGTGCGTAGCGTGTTTTCTGGTGGTTGGGATTTTCCTGTTGCGGTGCAGTTGGAGCAGCCGTGTGGGGCTTCTCGGGCGGATATGGTGGCGTATTATGCTTACGGTTGTGCTCATGCTTATGAGATTAAGACTGAGCGGGATTCTTTAGCGCGTCTTCCGAGGCAGGTTGAGAATTATCGGCGGGCGTATCCTCAGGTGACGGTAGTAACGACGTTGGAGCGTGTTTCTGAGGTGGCTGAGGTTGTGCCGCCTCAGGTTGGTATTAGTGCGTTGGCTGATTGGGAGGAGGTGCATACTGGGCGTCAGTATGTTGGTATTGAGCCGATTCGTTATGCGCCGCGGTGTACCGATACGTTAGAGGTTGATGCTATGACGTCTAGTATGCGCACGGTGGAGCCTGGGTATGCTCTTGAGGGGCTTGGGGTGGAGCCTGTGGTGCGTGGTTGTGCGTGGACGCGTAATCGTGAGGCGCTTGCGGAGTATGTGCCTGCGGAGATAGATCAGGTGCTTTCGGGTGCGATTTATCGTAATCGTGTGTTGTTGCCGCATCAGGTGGAGGTTTTGGAGGCTGCTCCGGCGGCGCTTTCTGCTCGGATTCAAAAGTTTTTGCCTAATAAGACTCAGGCGCGGCGGATTATGCGGGCTCTAAATGCTACTGAGCTAACCCCACCAGAAGGGTAGGAGGGGAGATAGTGAGAGCTGCTTTTCTTGGGTTCTCGATGAGATCGGAACCCGCGTAGATGTAACACATAAATTGGAGGATCACATCATGAGTTGAGTATTGAATATGTGGGTGCGGCTCAGGACGTGCCGCTGCCCGCGAACCTAGATGGCTTCACGCCAAACTAACCCCGCAGAAGCAGCGGAACCTCCCCTTTGGCAGCACCTAACGATTCGGGGGGGGGTTCCGGCGCTCTGTGGCAGCAAAGAAACTGAATACTACACGCTAGAAAACTTGGAGGAAAAATGCACAACCACATCACATTTCAAACCACCGAAGACGGCACAAAAATTGAAGGATACACAGCCGACACCAACTTCACCGGCAACATCCTGGAGAAAATAGACAAACACGCGAAAAAGTTCACAATACCGACATGGGCAAGCGAACTAACCTTTTGCATGTTCCTCATGGACGCACTCGAAGACGCGGTACCAGACGCACGCGTCATACCCCTCAACATCAGCGAATCATCCATTCACGAGAGGCCAGCTGGAGCATACACCTTCCTCATTATCGAAGCATAACGAAAGAGAAATCTTACCCCATACCAAAACCCTCAAACATAGCGAGCGCCGCTGATGGGGAGAGCTCACGCCGGGGCCTGCCCCTGAGGAGATTGTAGCTAACGAGCGGGGAGGACTTTTCGCAGGGTATGGGGTCTCGCGCTCGCTTTTGGTCTCATTGGTTGGTTTTGGGCATAAAGGTTGGGCGCCAGCAGTAAAACTGGTGCCCCACCTTTGAGGTTTTAGACGGTGAGATTAGGTGAAGATGACATCAGTACGGTTGTCACCATTCTGATCGACGGTCTGAATACGGCGACCGTGCAGACGAATCAGAACCATTTGAACGATGCGAAAACGAGCTGCTAAAACGCTTTGGAATCACCCGTGACAACCTCGACGAAATTAGCGTCTGCTGGTAATCAAACCGAAGCGCAACTATCCCTGAACCTGCCCAATCCAACCCCAAAACCGGAAGACCCTAAGTTCAACGCGCTCGCAACAGCTCAGAATAATCGACAACGGGGCTGGTCACGGCCGCGCTTATAGAAATGATCGCAAACCTGAAGGAAAAATGAGCCATTCCACAGCTAGAGAGGGAAGAACTGGAAGGTGTAGAAGATGATAAATTACGAAGCTTTAGACACTCTTACTGAGCGTTTTGAAGACGGCGTTCCCCAGGAAGAAGCAGCAGATACACTCAGGCGGTACCTTGACGCTACTCATGCCTACATTGCCCTGAGGTGGGGCCGCTTGGAGGGTAAGCAATATTATGCCGTGACGCTTATGGTCACAGATCCTGATGGAGACGAAGAACATCTTGAGACGCTAAGCGGCATGTTCAATAATGCAGCTATCGACGATACCGTATCTTTCGAAGACGGTAAAAACGGTGATAGCGCCGCCACATCAACCCCCTTCATTCGATGCGAGAACGAACTTCTCTCCCGTTTTGGTCTGAAGCGTCTAGATATTCGGTGTATTTATAACTGCTGGATTTAAAACGTCAGATACAGGGAGTAACGACATGAGTCAAGAATATACTGTCCGCGTCCTCGAACGTGATGCATGCGCTAGAAATACCGTAACTGCTGAATTTACCGGTACCCTACAAGAAATTGTGGACTGGGCGCACGGCGACAACATGCGCGCCTTCAGCCGGGAGATAGACCTTGCCGACCTCATCGAATACCCACCCGATATCGAGCAAGCCCACCAATGGTTCACCGACAAATGGCGCGAACCAACCTTTGCAACAAGCGATTCAGACGACCTGTTCGGCACCTGGTGGAACGACGACGAAGGAAGCTACGTCGAACTTCACGAGAGCCCCATGCCGCTAACCGTTGAGAACACCAAAGCCTATGTCGAATATAGCGAAAGGCACGTAAGCCACTCTGAAGGTCTATGGTGGGTAGAGATCACTCCCACCAACAAATAACCCCTAACCACACTCGATCCGTCAGGGGCAGCACGCTACTACAAGACGCGCTCCACCCCTGACAATCGAGCACCTCTCCCCGCAGCAGACACCGGGATAAAAACCAGATATTCCACAAGGGACATACCCGACACCACTAGAGAAATTACCCCACAATACATGCAAAACTAAAACCAACAAAACAACCAAAAACCACTAAGGAGCACACCATGCACCCAACAACAAATACCCACGCCAACTACACCATTATCGGCACACTACTAGCCCTAATCGCAGGCATCATCTTAGGCCATACCCTCACCCTCAGCACAACTCTCGCCCTCACACCAAACAACCCAACAACCCAAGGAACCCAAGCAGTCGTCCACAGCTATACCGACACCGCCAAACGCCAAACTAACGAATTCGTAGAAAAAGCCAGCGTCACCGTACAAAAACAGATCCAAGCGCTACCCACACCCGGAACCATCCACCTAGACATCGAATCAGGACCATCCATCACATGCCTAACCATGCCCTCCAGCGAAACCCCCGCCATCTGCGTAATAGACCCGCCACCCTCTCTAGGCGAAAACCTTCAACCGTAAAACTCAACAAAACACCACCACAGTAGACAGGAACAACCCATGGACCTACTACACGAAAGATACGTAGGCATATCCCTCCCCCACGCCGCACACAAACACCAAAGCGCGCTCGCTGCTTGGGGATGCCAACCGCAGGAAGATGCCGAAGGAACTCTAACATTGGTGGTCTCCGGGGGGCAGGTAGAATCCACTGTCTACGAGATGGTCAAATTTTTTGCTCAAAACCCGCCTGAATTTACACAATTGCGTGAGCATCTGCCAGGAAGCTGCGGGGTTCATAGTAAACACTATGACTCCGATATGCCTACCACGCAGGAGCTTACCGCATGGGCACATTCTTATGGTGTGCGCATCAACTTTCATCACGTCGTAGGAGGAATGGGGTATAACCACAATCTCTGGCTTACTCCGAACGTCACGCGCCACGAGGCGGAAGCTCTTCAGCAGGCAATACATGAATCTGTTGTTACTGCTCAAGCCAAATCTGCACGTACACCAAGTTGGAAGGAGGAACATTATGGGACTTTAGCTCGCCAAGGGATTGTTCGGGGATGCGCCTCTGCTATGCACTACATTGAGCACATGCAGAAAAGAGCGCACGAAGAACTGATCCAACGCTTGATAACTGAGAAACTCCAAGCTCTCGGATATTTCAAGCACCATAACTGGGATGGGCACGAGTACATTCTCGCGCACTCCATCCCATAAATTCGCTAATACACCGCGCAACTAAGCGCAATCACCGCAAGAAGCCCCTCCCAATATTTCCGGTACGGGAGGGGCTTTCAAAAATATGAGCCACACTTGCATATATGCTAACTATATAATATAGTTAGTAATGGGTCGTGAAGGGCCCCTCAAACCACTGTAAAAAGGAAGCAGCCATGAATAAGAACCATCTATCAGAGCAGAATCCATATCGAGAAGAACTCGAAAACCTGCATCAAAACATAGAACGCGCACGATATGCACATAGCAAATGGTGGAATCCTCTCGAAGGATGGTACCAACGCAAAATCAAAACCCTACAGACTGAACTGAATCACCTAGAGCCCCAGGCGCAAGCGTGGGAGTGGGCAAATGTCTCTAACGTATACTGCGAACGACTGCACCTACCTCCTAAACTAGAGAAAGAACTCCTTGAAAATCTAGAAAAGTCCCCCACTTCAGAAAGTAGTACCACCCAGTTACATATAAACTCCAGCCAACCGCTCACCCACCTCACCGCCTTCAGTGTCACACCAGACGGGCGCCGCCACGAGCTATACCACTGCGAAAGCGAAAACATCCTCAGAGGATCGATTACTCTCCCTGAAGACGGCCAGGTATTCATCTTCTGGCCCGAAGAAAACTACCAGCCCTACACTGCTATGTTTCTCACCGAAATATACGCCCCATTTAGCGCCGTCCACCACGCACCCGAACAGGTCCTCCGAGAAGAAGGACTATATATAACTCTCCCCGTAACTAAGGAGAATGCATCATGACAGAAAAAAAGCCTCTGTACGGTAAATCTATGTTCCCTCAGCTCCTTGGGGCGAACATGCAGACCATCAACTGGCGCTCACGGCGGTACCCATTACCCGAGCCTCGTGCTGTCATCATGGGTGCGGGTCGTGATACATACGGCTGGTATGCAGAAGATATCTGCACCTGGTGGAATAGCTACCCGCTGATGGATCGGAAGAATGATAGTGATGGAGTCGAAGATGATAACTGATGATACCCAACCAAATAATGAGACTACGTGCGCGAAGTATGACCCTGGCTCCATTTTCTGCACAACGGATCGAAAGAAATTTGCCGTCGTTGTATCCGCAGATCACAGCAGAATCAAATACGTTGAGGTGGAAGACTTGAGGCGCGCACAATTTATTCGATGCGCGATAGCGGCGGAGCGAGTAAGTATTCGTGACCTGATAGTACTTGAAGTCGAATATCTCGGTGAGCGTCCTGAATATGATCTTGAATTGGGCTCAGTGCCTGATGACAGATACGGAGATACCTTCATCAGTAGTGACGAAAATACACAGTATCTCTATCTTCAGGAGCAATCTATCCGAATATACTGATCGTTCGTACCCTCAAGGTGCTTAGCTCTCTTGAGGGTATTTTAAAGGTATTTCTATAAGGGACATACTAACAACCAGCTAATTTCCAGTACTCGCACCCTTGAAATACTTAACCCATAAACACATGCGCGCATCAAAACCTGTGAAGGCTCAATGTGCGCTCCACAACTGCTAGAAAGAAGAGGCGCTCTCCATGGTAAAAAATCAGCTCCCCCGGTTCCCTTCTACTCAAGAAGCTAAAAAAGAATTCCACGCATGGCTCAACCAGCCAGTAACCGCGCACTTTGAGAACCTTTGGCTCCACAACCGCAATGGCACCGAAGAACACAAGAGTAAGCACACCGGCGCCTACAAAAACCTCACAGCATACTTCAAAGCTACCCGCGCACTTCAAAATGGAAAGCGCGCCAAAAGCGGAAACGGTGCCATCTCGGCTGTTTCTTTTGAAGCACAACAGATCTTTGGCGAAGCTCTTACAGAACAGCTCAACGACATAATACCTTTGACGTTTGTCCGCCTTGAAGAACTCGAAACATCGATGGTTTCTGATTCGGCACTTAAGTTTATACTCAACGCATGGTCAGAGCAGTTAGGCCGCACTGAATCTGCACCATGCTCATTGATTGACCCCTATCAGGCCCTACGCTCCACAGGACTAGGAGAGTCTATTACTCCACGACGCCACGAACAGTACCGCATGTACCAGTGGTTGAAAACGTGGGTTGAGAAAGAATATCCAGGACCCACACCTGGTCAAGTCGCATGGTGTGCAGCAGAATCTTCTAAAGAAGGGCTACACGGGCGGAAGGAAACCTGGATGAAACGATACGTATACAGCTAGAACTCCGTAACGCCAGCTATCTCATGCACTGATTTATACGAACAAGGAAAAATATGGCTATCAACCCAGACACCGGCGAGTACACAGGCAATGACCTAGAGCGCCTCGAAGAAGCCCTTGATAAGTTCCTCTGCCTCGGCCCCGTATATGCGACCTGGCGCAGGTTACGCACCCAGGATTCTAACGCTCTCATACCCTCTTTCACCATTGAATACCAGAATCTCCAGGGATACTGTGAGCACGTAAGTCTTATGGCTGATGATGAGCTTTCGCCCGTATCCGAGAGTAAGGAAGCCCCTGAGGTTATGAGGTTGGGGCTTGACGTGTATACGGCCAATGATGGAGTTGCTCAAATCATGACTAGCACAAGGGTTGTTCATCTCGATACCGGCGGAAAATCGTTCAACGAAATTATCACCGACCCCGCCTTGGTGGTGGTTGTGCGGCAATGGTTATCCGTTATGAGTTTATCCGTGCACCCCGTGACGTATGCAACTCCAGGGGCAGCCATAATCCTTGCTGAAAATATACTTATCACCGCTATCCGTAAAGGAATTACGCAGCTCGGGGAGTTACAGCTCTCCAAAGAAAATATTGCAAGGACTCTATGGGTAGCTAGGTGGTGCAAGCAGCAGCTACTAGAGAAAGACTGGGAATTCAGTGACCGCGCCAAACTTCGCCACCTAGAAGCAGCTAATCGTGACATCTACGCGGCGGAAATGTACCAGTATCAAGCCATTCTCAAACGTCTAGAAAACAACCCACCTTACATAAATGCATAAAAACACGAAAGTATAAAAACATCTATACACGCACCCTTCCCTTCTGCCTTCGTGGTAAAGCGAAGGGAATTCTAAAAGGGACATACCAACAGCCCGTGAAGATGTAAGAGGTACATCATGAGAACCTTAAATCACGACAACACAACAGAGCGATCTGCTCATATACCGCCTGAAGGAGAAGAAAATATCATGGGAGAACGTTCACAACTTCTCGTGATCTCACAAGAGAACCCTCATGCACCTTACCTTGCACGCGCTGTACATTTTCAATGGCTCGAAGGAGCAACCCTCATTGGTCAAGTAGCAAAAACGGTCTCTCTAATGCGGGCTTGGGACACCTCAACTCTTGAGCATATCCTCTTACGCAGTAAGACCGCTTGGCACAACATCACTCGTAATGACCTCATCGAATCTCTTGTGCATAACTACAAGACTCACGCTCAGTACGGATATCCTATAGCCTGCTATGCCGAAGAACCGAACCCAGAGAACTTTGATACAAATCATGGTGTCTTCGTCATCTACCTAGCGCCGGAGACATGGCATTTCGGATTTATCCCTCTAGGGTGCTCAAACTGGGCTGGCGACCCTCATCAGCCTATGCAGTCCCTGACTATTGACGAATGGGTAGGCACAATGATCGAGCAATACAGCCAAGAAATCCTTGAGATGTGTCCTGTAGAACTTGAGTACATTCGTATCACGGAAAAACTGGGGCACCATCTCGACACTGCGATTTTAGAAGACTACATCAGCAAAACTAACACCAATACCACCGCCTGAGATCTACAGCGAAGGAGTTGATGAGAAACAGCTAACTCAGTAGGTGCAAAGTCAATCTTTGCAACCTACTTCTAAAAGGGACATAAAACACCAGAGAAGAAGAGATTGAAGGAACCACAAAGTACTGTTGAAACAACTACAGAAGATTTTCCACGTCATCTTACCCATGACTTAACACCCAGAAAGGAAGAAGGATGAAAAAATCTTTCTTGACTTGTATTTCTTTGGCCACAATCAGCGCTCTCAGCGCTTTAGCACTTACGGGATGTCAGGATGTTCCAAGGACAGATAAAGCTACTCAAAAGACGACTCGGACTGCTGATCTTTTTCAGCTTCAGGTGTCTAAAGAGCAGGTGGAGTCTAGTAGTTTTGAAGGCCGTACCGGTGGAGGCATTCTTGGAAATGTTGGCTATGTTCAGGGAAGTAGTGAAGGTAAGCCTGTTACCTATATTTTGATTCCTCGGGATAGGGTTCGGTTGCGTGATGATCTTGAGGTTGTCAAGACTCGTGAAGCGTCCTATGAGGATATCCAGAAAGAACCAACGCTGTGCTACGACGCAAATATCTTCAATGGGTATGATCCTAACCCCTATGCCCCGAAAGAAAACCGTCATTCTTTACCTGCCGAAAGCTGCGGCAAACATCCAGATGACCAACCTGGGGAGTGGAAGTTCGATCATGAAGATCCGAGCGTAGTACATGTTCCTCAAGATTCCGTTATTGTCACGATCGACCCGAATATGGTTCCTGACGGAGCTAAAAAAGGGTAAGCCGATATTCATTTTGGTTTAGTTCACGAACTAGAAAGGAAGAAATAATGGAAGAGCTAATTCAAAATTTTGAAAATTTACGAATAATTTTCACGCCTTCTATTCTTGTTATGTTTATTCTTTTTGGCATATCTAAAGAAAGGGATCGTCCTGTAAAATATGTGCCTACCTGGAATCCTTGGAGCGGAAATACGATTGCAAAAATTAAAGAGGGTCCTCCATGGTTGGTTATTTTTACTTTGATAGGTATGGTTGCCACTGCTATAGTGCTCGCTATTTTTTACTTTATGCGGTAGGGAGTTGTAGTAATGTTTCATGAGGTCTATAAACTGTGTAAAAATGATCTGCCTATAATTATTTTCTTTGGCATCTTACTATTATTTGTAGTCGCGGCATTCATACTAGGTTTTATTGCAAAAGAAAAAAGGGAGAATATGTCTCCTGAGGAAAAAGCCGCCGAAGCAGCTCAAATGCATCATGAAGATCTACGGGGAATACACGAACCTGCCTTCGTAGAAGATTATTCAACCAGCTACCAGCAAAGACGACTACTTTTGAAAGGCTGAAAACTTATACAATGACTACTATGACCGACCACAAAAAACAGGTCCACTGCCAGAACCTGCAAACCTACGAATGGGACGGCGAAGAAATCCTCCGTTCAGCCTACCCAGACCTCGGAGAATCTAATGCTATCCAACGTATATACTCCTGGTGGGGGACACGCGCCCGGCAAGAAAACGTCGGTTTCGCGCAGCATCGTGCTGTATTTGATTATGCGGTCATGATTGCAGGAATCCCGGATGGAGCCATTGATAAGGTGCCCTACCGGTCACGACAGCAATTGAAACTGCGTGCTTTAGAAATCCGCTACTTCGCGGCTCCTGACCTAAACGATGAGCGCTACCAGCGCTGGCACTTCTTGGATGGTCTTGGGTACGTTGAGGTATATCGTCGCGCACGCGTCATTGATGCCTTGGCGAATCATGTTCTGGCGGATCGTGCCACTTTAGGGTTTTATGAAAAAGATCCTGAGCTCTGGGAAGCGCTAGAGGCACTTAATCTGCCGGAACAGTTGGCTGGCGACCCTCATGTTACAGCGCTCCTCTACACAGAAGACTTTGATGAGCAGGTGAGCAAAGAGTCCTTGGTCCGTCTAGGCGAAGTAGCTGCTCGCAGCACGAGCGATCTTGCTCCTCTCATACTTATGTTGTTACGCGCGGTTGATTCCTAGATTCCTCTAGAGCACTCAGTTCAGAGTGCATTCTAAGGAGGGGCAATCAGCATTATTGCAAAAAGGGACATATAACCCTTCTGGTACCATTCAGTGCTTCCTCATGAAATAATTAATACATAAACACATGGAGCCATAAATACATGTGGTTTCGTTCCTAATGAAAGGTTCTTCACCGTGGCAAATACCAGTCATACCGATGGGAATCTTACGATTACCGTAGATAGCCCAGAAGCCTTCGACCTTCTAGTGAAAATCTTTGATTCCCTGGAAGCACGTGACATGTATGAAATATACACAGACCTCACCGACCGAGAGCTAAAGAAACGTGATGACAACTATTTCTCGTGTTCTGTCCCCTTTAGTGCAACTTCACGTTGGAGCTTTGAAACCGGTCATCTTGACGGTCTTCTCCTAGAGGAGCTGAAGGAAGCTGCGGGTCTTGCCGCACATGATTTTACTCTCCGGTTTGAGTACTCTGAGGCAGACCCTGGAAACTGGTGCGCTGATACTACAGCGGTTATCCAGCATAGTGCGCATGAAAGTTTGACAGACCTTCAGCATTCAGTCCTAGAGAACAACAGTTACAACTGGACTAAGGAGGATGTTAAAGAACTACGGTATGAGCCATGGCAATGGGATGACGAGGACGAGCAGCCAGAATTTACGGCTCTGGAGCTCTTCATCCTTGAGACTGAGAAGAAGACATGGAAGTACCAAGGCACCAAAGAAAAACATATCCACCAAACAGGTACCTCCCCATTGACTTACTACCAAACGCTCAATCGAATGCTCGATGATGAACGCGTTGAAGCCCGAGAGCCTGAGTTCGTACATCGTCTGCGCAAGAAGCGTGACGCAATCTAAATGACCACTGAATGTAGAGAGGAATCATTGATGCCTTCCACCGTGAAGAATCCTTATGAAGACTATTCCCTTGAGGACTACGCCCAAGACTTGAATGCGCAACTGGAGACTGTGGGTAACATCCTTGAGGAGAGAGCTCAAGAAATTAGTCGTGAGCAGGGTTCTGCACCTATTCCCTTTATTGAGCTGTGCAATTACCTCTTACGCGCCCGAGCGCATGTATACAGCACCCTTGGCATTCACGAGTTCGCTGGAAAGAATGATGATATAAAGATTTTCACGAACTATCTTGAAGAAAACCCAGACCATAACTGCAACCTCATTATTGAAGACTTCATAGCCAAGAATCCTGCTGCTGCAAAGAATTGGTTTGGTATAAGTCTCTTGTATGGACTCAATGATTTACTTGCTGAGCTTGCGCGGCTGTATCCGTACGCGGAGGAGCGAGCAGTATAAATAAGTCCACCTGATGGCTCCGGCACCCACAAAGTGCCGGAGCCACTTTTCTATAAGGGACATATACCATGCCTAGAGGTGGCTACCCCGCATATCATGAAATAATTAATGCATAAACACATAAAAGCATGATAAGGAATAGCTATGGTTCGCTCAGCCCTTGAAACCGCCCCGAAGAATCGCCCGCTAAGTGCTACGGTCAAAGATTTACATCAAGAGTTCTCGGAGTCTGTTAAAGACTTGAAGGAGACCCAGGAATGGGAAAAGATGCTAGAGGGCGCCTCAAAATTTCATCACTATAGCTTGCGCAATATGATGCTGATTTTGCGGCAGAATCCTGAGGCAACTCAATGCGCTGGATACACCACATGGAAGAAGTTAGGGTATCAGGTGCGCAAGGGGGAGAAAGGGTTGAAGATTCTAGCCCCTCGCACTCTGATTGAGAAGGATTCACAGGGGAACCCTCGCCGTAATGACGCGGGCGATATTATTCGCAAAAAGGTTTTCGGAACGGCTACCGTTTTCGATGCCTCGCAAGTATCTGCAACAGACGATGCACAGCCTTTTCCCGGCGCTCTCCAAAATCTCGGGCTCGACCACTCACAGCAAGACTCTGGTATTGGAGAACGATTAGAGCAATTTATTACATCTCGGGGATGGCAGGTTACCCGAAAACCGCTTGGAGCCGTATTAGGTGGGTATACCTCTCACCAGAGTAAGAATATCTGCATTAACTCAGATCTGTTACCTACCGCGCAGACAAAGACGCTGGTTCATGAAATAACCCATGCTCTTTTACATCATGACTTAGCCCCGCAAGACTATGCGCACAACCGTCATAACTGCCGGTCAATCGCAGAAACCGAAGCCGAATCTGTCGCCTATATTGTGGCTCAAGCATGTGGACTTGATGCCGCCCACGACTCAATTTCTTATGTAGCCAACTGGTCACAACAAGACCCTAAAATTATCCAGAGCGCGGCTCAGAACGTACAAAAGACAGCACACGAAATTCTCGCATACTTGGAAAAGTCTCTTTCGTAAATTCTTTACCTTCTACTTACTTGCTCGGCGGGGACTCTAAGCAGAGTCCCCGCTCAGAAAGTATTCTAAAAGGGACATATAAAATATATAACTGCCTTGCAGAGGCTCTTGAACTTCTCTAGAATTAATACATAGATGCATGGAAACATGGAGCTTATAACAACACGCAGCCAATCGTATTTGATTGACGACAACATAATGTCGATATCTACATGGAGGAACTACTCACATGACTACTACTATCTCTTTCGCTTCTCGCAAGGGGGGAGCAGGTAAGACCATCGCTTCAACAAACGTGGCCATGGGGTTCGTCATGCACGGCGCGAACGTTCTGTTTATTGACCTTGACCCACAAGCAACAGCCACAGCAAGCTTCGGTATCAACCTCATCCAGAATCCTCATCCAAGCGTTGGAGAGCTTCTGCACGCCCCACAGGGAACCAGCCACTATAACCTAGACGACACCCTCATGCGTATCGACCTAGAGGATGACGAAGGATCAGGAGACGGAACTCAAGAAGCTACCCAAGAAGGCCTGGGAGAGCTATGGGTTCTGCCTGCACAGTACTCGACGTTAGAGGCTGCTGAAACAGGGCTTGACAACCTGGACCGCGTGATGGCCGTCCGAACTAAAATCATCATGGAACTCAGCAAATCACATGTTCTCCCCAAAATTGATGTCGTTGTCATTGACACCCGACCTTCTTTAGGTGTCTTAACGGTGAATGCGCTCGCTGCCTCGGACTACGTCATTCCGGTATGCGCCGACTACTTAGAAGCTCTCTCCGGGGCCAAATCAGTAGTCGATAAAGTAGACACCTTGCACAAGCATGGTCTTAGTGAGATCAAGGTAAAGGTTGCTCCTTGGGTGCTGGCGAACTGGGCTACAAACACAGGGCAGGAAGCTAAGGAAGTCTTAGGGCTTCTGAAAGAACTGGAAATTTCCCATTTCTCAACCCGGCTTCCTCGGGGTAAAAATACCTCGAAGACCCCAGCATATTACGGCCTCCCTGTAGTCGCATTGCGAGAAAAGGACCCTTTCTCGCAAAAAGCAAAGCAACTTGTTGAAGAAATCATTACCGAATTTAAATTAGATCAAGAAAACCAGAAGCTAAGCACCCAGAAATAAAGGAGAAGATAAAAGCTCATGGCCATCAAAAGGAAACAAAAGAAGACCAGCGTTTCAGAAGAAATCCAACAGCGAGCGCGTAGTGAGTCGGCTGGTGTTTCGTCGGTTGGTTTGGTGGGGTCTGTGCGTGATGAGTCGGTGGTTGTTCCGCGTGCGGCTCGTACGTATAGGGTTCCTGAGGGTATGGAGTCTTTGTTGGATTTGCCGGAGGTGGTTTATTGTTCGTGTCCTAAGGTTTTGGGGCGTGGAAGGAAGCAGGCGCCTGCGAAGAAGGATTGTCGGTGTGGGGCGCGGCGGTGGTCTCGGACGTCTAAGGATCTTGAGCGTTCTGTTGTTGAGGATTTGGTTCGGCTTCAGTATGAGGAGAAGGATTTGACGGGGGCTTTGCCGAAGCTTGAGGCGTATATGTTGAAGGCTTTTGCTGATTTTCTTCCTTCGCGTGAGGAGGGGTTGGCCCGGCGGGATGGTTTGGCTGGGCTTTTGGGTGATGGTGAGGTGCCGGAGCCTGTGGAGACTGTTTCTCGTACGTTGCGGTGGCCTCTTGAGTTGGAGAAGGCTTGTCGTGGTACTGCGCGGCGGTTGTATGTTTCGGGGCGTGGTTTGGGGCAGGCTATGGTTCCGGCGTCGTGGTTTTATTCTGAGGCGCTTCGGCGGTTTATTGAGGACCGGCGGCGACGACTGAAGGATATTCGTCAGCGGTTGGAGGATGGGAGTTGATGATATAGGTTTTGTTGCCCCCTTGTTCCGTGTGTGGGATGAGGGGGTTTTATTGTGTGTGGTGGGGTAGTGGTGGGATTTTGTATATACTTATTTATGTAGCTTTTAATTGTCGATTTTATATTTATGGGGGATATTTTGGAGCAGCTGAAAGGCGAGACTGATCAGTTTGGGTCTGTGCGTCAGGTCGTTTTAGGAAAGGGTTACTCTGATGTGACAATTTTTGTGTCTGAGGAGATTACTGACCCGGAGATTCTGGGTAGGTTAGATGGTGCCTCACGAGTGATTTTGGTGCCGGGGGATAATTCTGAGCAGGCGCGTAATTTCGCTAAGACGTATAAGAAGTCTGGGGCTCTGCCGGACGCTGTCATCCGCCCGTATTTGTACACTAATGTGAAGCTGGGGGATGGGCGTGTAATCCCGGTTGCTGTCTACCCGTTATTTGGTGAGCTTCTTGCTGAGATCCCGGATCTTGCGCAGCGGTTCCCTTCGGTTTTGGATGCGGACGCTAATTTTCTTGCGCTTATCGAATCTGTTGCCAAACTGTACAGTAAGCAGCCGCCTCAGGTGCATGGTGGTATCGCCCCGGAATACGTTGTGGTTACGCAAAAGACAGGGCTGCCTGTTTTCCAGGTTGTTGGTATCGGCTCGCACGGTGACCGGTTGCAAGACCTCGAAGAGTCCGAAAAATCTAAGCGTGAAGGCGAGCTTGAAAAGTCTGATGTTTTAGGGTTGCGCGCCCTTGGGCGTCTCTTACCGGTCTCGATTGAAGTAGGGAACCAGTGCAAGGCTGAAAAACGTGGATCTAAGGTAAATTCCCTATACAATGACGTCGCCGGTGCCCGTAAGAATGCTGGAGCTAACCCGCGTAAGCAAAAGCCCCTTGATCCCACGGTTACTGATTTTGTGCTGCCCGAAACCTTCGCCCCCTCCACACCATCGGAACCTGAACCTGCACAGAAGAGCATGGTAGTAGCTGAACCTGAAAAGGCTGATGAGAAAACCACCCAGCCTCAAGACCAGGTACCTGAAGAAGCATCTGAACCCCGAGAAGAAACTGAGGAGACTTCGACCCCTACCATCGCTAGTGCAGATAATAGCGAAGAAGAGGAAGCAGGGTCTGCCCTGCCCATGAGCGCGCCTGAAAAGCCCGAAGTGGCCACACCTGCGGAACCAGACATCACAAGCCCCGCACCCGAACCAGTCAAAGAAACCGTGCCCCCGCGCGCCCAACCCAAACCAGAATCTGAGTCTGAACCTGCCCAGCCTCAAGAACAACCACGCACCACAAGCCCCTACACCGCGCTACCACACCCGGCCACACCACCAACCCCCGCAGCCGGGCCAGGACCACGCGACCAAGCAGACGCACGCCTTAGCCAAGACATCGCCGCCGACCCCCTCTACGGGTACGCCCCCGCCGAAGAACAAGACGAAGAAAACTACACCGTAGAAGAGCACGAAGAAACACCAGGAATCCTCAACAAACTCAAAAGCCTCATCGGAGCACGCCCCTACACCGAACCCAGCGACGAGAAAAAACCCCGCATCAGGAAAGAGGACCTCCTCACCCGCCGCAACTTCATCATCGCAGGAGCAGGAGCAGGCGTCCTCGGCTTAGGCGCATACGCGCTCGCTCCTGGGGGTAAGAAGAGTGAAGATGCGGGGCATGAAGCGAAGCCTCCTGTTTCTACGTTGCAAGGTTATGCTGATACGGGGTCGTGGACTGTTCCTGTTGCCCCCAGTGCGCAGGTGTACGCGGCGGGTGCTGGTGTGCTTGTTGCGACGGGGAATAAGGTGGAGATTCACGCGTACAGCAATCCTGCTGATAAGACCTTGTTGCGCTCTATCACCTTAGATGGTGAGCTTGATCTTGTCTTTGATACGAAGGTTGAAGGTAAGAAAGCTCTTGTGATGCAGTCAGGAAACAAGCTTTTAGCGTATGTGGATGGTATGGGTGCTGAGGGTAAACTCCTTGAGGCGTCTCTGCCGGAAAACGCCCATATTTCTGCTACAGGTGAGGCTACTGGCGTGTTTACTGGGTCTGACGCTTTTGTCCTCACTAATGATGGCCTGACAGGGTTTAAGCGTCCGTCTTCGAGTGCTTACTCGCCTATGTCCGCAGATTCCAAGGGACTGATTTCGGTTGCTTTTGACGCCCCAGCCCTCATGACGGATAAGGATGGTAATAACGTCTCGTCCGCTACACTGGCGGCGGTTGAGAGCGGCTGGAGCGTGTATACGTGGATCGGGGCAGGGCACGGGAAAGTGATTACCCTGTGGTCGCAGGATTCGTCCGCGCAGAACTCGTCATCTGCGGCAGTTTTGGCAGTGCATTCACTCGCTGATGGTTCTTTGCTGGGCAGCAAGAAGATGACCTTGGGTGATGCAGCAGAAGACGGCGGACGCAACGGCCTATCAGTACGCCCCTTACGTCCTGGGCAGGGCGGTAAGATCGCGGTCTTCGGTCGTTATATTATTGACCTCATTGAAGGAGGCATAGACCGAGAGCTTCCCGAGAATACTACGGTGAAGAAAATCAAGGGAACCACCGTCGTCGGGGAGCAGGATGGAAACACTCTAGTCTTCACGAAAGATGAACCCGCTGGTGTACGCTTCACAGGCTCTTTGATGGCGCAAGTCTCTGAAGGGCTCGTCGTTCAGCGAGGTAACGCGATCATACTTCTACCTAGCTCCCAAGCGTAAAGTAGAGTTATCAGGAAAGGAAGAAATCAGGTATGGCACCTATGGAACACGAAGGATGGAGCATCAAGCTCCGGGTTGCAGCAGCTGCGGCCGCAGCACTGGTTGGATCAACAGCATACGTTCCCGCAACGTTTGCTGCGGAACAGCAGCCCCAGCAACAGGCAACACAGAACACAAATAATCAGGGGAAACAGGCTAACCAGCCCCAGGGCGGCAACAACCAGGCCCAGAACCAGAATCAGGGGCAGGGGGCTCAGGGTACGCAGACCCCGTTCCCGTCGTCTGAGCAGACCGCGCAAGGAAAGCTACCTGCTGCGAATACACAGCAGGCTAACCAGCCCCAGGGCGGCAACAACCAGGCCCAGAACCAGAACCAGAATCAGCAGAATAATAACCAGGCGGGTGCGAACGGGAAGAACGCAGCCACCCCGACTCCTACGCCTTCTCCGACGGCAACCCCGACTAAGCAGGCGAACGGGCAAGACGGGAAGAAGAATACTCCTTCTCCGACTCCTGCTCCGACCGAGACCAACAATAAGCCTACTGATAAGGCGCAGCCTACCCCAACACCGACACCCTCAGATAATAAGGGTACAGGTGAGGATAACAAGGGCAACAACCAGGATCAGAAGCCGTCAGAGGATTCCTCAGATAAGGTTTTTGAGACTACGGTCGGTCAAAAGCTTGCCATCGGCTACCCTGGGTTCAAAACCGGGGATGCTATCGTCTTCACCATTCGGGACGCCCAGGGCAAAGAAGTGCATTCTCAGGGCGTGCAGGTCAAGGAAGATGGCGAGTTCTCCTATGATGTGCCTGTCGATCAGCTAGCGGCAGGTGAGTACACGGTGTCGGCCATTTCCAATGGCTACCACATCAAGGATCAGAAGCTGCGTATCAAGCCTGCCGAAAAGTCCGACGATAAGGTGGTAGCACCGCAGGATCCGAATCCGCAGCAGCCTCCGGTTGTGACTAATCCTCCGGTGCAGAAGCCTGCGGACCCGGTAACCCCGACCAACCCGCCCGTCACCGAAAACCCTAAAGGTACGGATACAGGGGATAACCGGGGCCATGAACACGGTAACGGGAATCAGGACTCCGCCAAAGATAACGGCGGCGCAGACCAGCAGCTGCCCAAGGGCACTATCGGGAATTCTGATGCGGACGTGAAGCAGCGTTCCGAGAAGAAAGAAGCAGATAAGCCGCAAGAGCAGAAAGAGCAGGTCGATCCTCACGTTGAGGTAGTGCGTCCTCAGAAGAATAAGGATGCCGACAAGAACCAGGCGGCTAATTCGCAAAGCAGTAAGGAAGCGGCAGCTATCGCTAAGGAGAAAGAGACTGCCGCCGCTGCACGCCAGGCTCCCGCTGTGGAGCCTGGTGAAGGTCGCGCGGTAGCCGCGCAGCCGGTCTCTCGGTCGAACCCGAACGCGGCTGATGCTGAAAAGGTCTCTTCAACAACCATTGCTGCCGCACCGGTCTCTCGCGGCTCAGGGGCTAAAGACCAGGACGCGGCACGAGATACTCCCGGCTCTGGAACTGTTTCTCGTAACGCGTCCCCGTCCGAGAAGAAGGAAGACACGGGGGCACCTGCACAGGCTCATAATAATGCCCAGGCATCCGAGAACACGGCAGGGGATAACAACCCCTGGGGTGTTATCGGGGGTCTTATCGCAGCCGGTGTCGTTCTAGGGGGTGGAACCGTCTATTTCACCCGCAAAAAGAGTGGGGGTGAACAGTAACAAAAGTTACCTCTAAAACGCAATCGTGACAGCTAAATCCCCTTCAGGTCTTCTCTAACTCCGAAAAATCCGGGAGTAAGAAGAAACTGAAGGGGATTTTGTATATACTTATTAGTGATCCTGGGCTTAAACATTAAAGGGCTGAAATTTAACATGTAAACCCTAATAAAGAAAGCCGCCCAGCACTATATGTCCTCGAATGAAATTGCGAGCCCCGTTCCCGTATCTGAGCAGGGACCGCTCGCCAAAACATTACTTACCTGTGCACAGCAAAAAGCGAAAAATCTTGAGTACGACGAAAAAGGGCAAACCCCCACAAAACAGGTGAGTATGCGGGTTCAGCAAGGGTTATGGGAGCGTTTCCAAGAACGTGCAAACGAACACAACATGACCGCATCCGCATTTTTTCAGGCAGCCATGGAATTGTATTTACTGGCCCCAAGCCCTGTTTTGAACGAAGTCACAGAATACACAGAGAATCGTTACAACTTGGGAGCTCTTTCACGCCGTCCCCGCCGTCCCCGCCGACGTAACCGAGATGGTAAATAAAACTATTTGGAAATATTATTTTGACATATCCTCAAGATTTCGAAGATAGTTTTGGGTACACTAAATTATAGTAAATATGTCCTAATAATTTGTGAAAGGTGGAATCCTGTATATGGCTAACAAACGTCCGCCCGCCTCCGACGACCGACTCCATGAAATCGTCCACACCGCTATCCTTACGACCGACCCGAAACTTACCGGGAAAGAATGGAATCTCGCCGTCAAAGACCGCGCATGCTCCATCCTCACACTCGAAGACGAAATCTTCGAGAAACTCCGCACCCTCGACGCGTGCTACTCCGCTAATAGTGACGGAAAAGTATACTCCGGTGTGATCGTAGCCGCCTACGTCGATCCCAAAGTCGCTCACCGCGGGTTTATCCGATTCCTCGCACCAGACCCCAACAACCGTAACACTCTCTTAGAAGAAGAAGTGCGCACCGTACCCCTTCAGAATAATGCTGAAGGGCAGCACCAGTTCGCTAAAGCAGTCTCCCTCATTGGGCATCGAGTACTAATCGCCAAGAATAAAGACACGTCCGCCCCCGCTAAAAACCGCCCTTGGGTACTAACCCACCTCGAAGACTACGGTAAAGATACCTCCAAACCCAACTGGGCTGCTGATTGGGCTCAAGCGCAGCCGCTAACCCGCAATAATAAGTCCGTCAAACTACCGCAGAACGCCCATGTGCTCCCCGGCGGAACCCCGCCCGACGGGTACGGGCCCGCCATCACAGACACGACAGCCCTCAACCTTCAAAACCTCAAAGTTGCGCCCCCAACCCCACTCCAGGTTAGCGAAAACAATCCCCAACCAGCAGCGCAACCCCAACAGGAAACACAAGCGGCACCCCCAACACAACCTCGCCCCGCCGCGCGCACTGCTACACCCGAGAGCCCAGCTAACGCTGGCGAACAGCAAACTCTGGATATGCAGGTACCCGCCGCACCACCAGCCCCTCCAGCAGATCAAGCGTTCCTGCATGCCCCACAGCAAAACACTAACCCCGCCCGTCCCAGCATCTACACCAACACCCAAGCCAAAAAAGCAGTCGTTGCTGGCGCCAAACAACTTGGACTCGACTCCGAGCCCGCCACCAACGCAGCCAAAGAAGCCTGGGCAACCTCCCTCGGAAACCCCTCCGGCAACATCACCGCCAACCAAGTCGAGCAAGCCATCGCCTGGATCAAAGTTGCCCTAAGCCAACGCCAACCAGCAGCCGCATAACACGCCCCCTGAAAGGCAACCCTGAAAGGCAACCCTGAACACACCACCACCACGCCCAGCAACCACACCACTATGGGCGTGCCTACCCGAAGAAACCGCCCGCGCGCTCGCCACGCACCTCAACCTTCACACCATCGCAGATCTACGCGACTACTACCCGCGCCGGTACCGCACCAACGGCCCCCTCGCTAACCCTGCGCCCCAGCACCTTACCCAGCCCATCACCTGCTACCTCACCATCACCCGAAAACACCTCAAGACCAGCCGTACAGGCCGCAAAATACTCACCATCACCGGGACCACAGACGACGGTACCAGCCCCGGAACCACCCTCACCGCCACCTTCTTCAACGGATACGAAACCAACCGCGACCTCACCCAAAACCAGCGGATCATCATCACCGGAACCCTCACCGGAAACAACGGCCCCTACAGCCTTGAAAAACCCGTCTACGAGCACACACCCACCCTCCTGCTCAGCCCCATCACACCCATCTACCCAGCCACCAAACACGTCAGCACCGAAACCATTGCCGCCGCCACTAAAAACCTCCTACCCACCCTCATCCCAGAACCAGACCCACTACCCGAAACCATCCGCACCCAACACAACCTCGCCCCACTACACCACGCCCAACAACACATCCACCACCCCACCACCCACGCCCAACAACACGCCGCGCAAACCCGCCTCACCTACGACGAAGCACTCGCCATGCAACTCGCACTCGCCCAAAAACGCCACCACACCCACACACAGCGAGCGCACCCACTCATAAAAACTAGCGGCGGGATCATTGATGAATACACGGCCTCTTTGCCGTATTCCCTCACTGATGGGCAGCTTTCGGCTATTAACCGTGTGTATAGTGCTCAGGCTCAGGGGTGCCCGCTCAATGCTTTGCTGTTGGGTGATGTTGGTGCAGGTAAAACTACTATTGCTGCTTATGCGCTTTTGCAAGCTGTTCATAATGGGTTCACGGCCGCGCTCATCGCTCCTACGGAAGTTCTTGCTGAGCAGCATTATGAGTCTTTCCAGAAGACTATGCCGTCTTCGGTGACAGTGAAGCTTCTCACGGGTACGACCGACCCTGAAGACGCGGCTGAAATTCGGGAGCTCATCAAGGCTGGCCAACCCGGAATCATTATCGGCACGCACGCGCTCTTCTCGAAGCGTGTCACCTGGAGTAATCTTGCGACCGTCGTCATCGATGAGCAGCACCGCTTCGGAGTAGCCCAGCGAGATACGTTCAATAAGCTTGCAACGAAGCCGCACACGATTGCCATGTCTGCAACACCGATCCCGCGCACTATTGCTATGACGGTGTACGGTGACCTTGATATTATTACGCTCCCCGGCTTACCAACCGGTAGGAAGCCGGTCCAGACCCATATTATTAACACTGGCACGCACCCGCACCATTATCAGCGTATGTGGCAGAAAATCAGTGAAGAAGCCGCCGCAGGGCACCAAACATTCATCGTTGCCCCCAAAATTGACCCCCACGAGACCACCAACAGCAACGAAACGCCCGCCACCTGGACCGTCTACGACATCGCCCAAGAACTCACCAACCAAGCACCACACCTCACCTTCAGCGTCCTGCACAGCAAAATGGACCCCGACGAGAAAAACCGCATCATGGCCGACTTCGCCCAGGGGACCACCCACGTCCTCATATCAACCACCGTCATCGAAGTCGGAGTAAACATCCCCAACGCCACCATCATCACTATCATCAACGCAGACCGCTTCGGCGCTGCACAACTACACCAACTCCGAGGCAGGGTAGGCCGCGGCAACCACCAAGGATACTGCTTCCTCACCACCACCATAGACCCCACCACCGACACCAAAACCCAAAAACGGCTCACCGCCATCGCCAGCACCCTCGACGGCACCCGCATCGCCGAAATAGACCTCCAAACCCGAGGAGAAGGCCACATCCTCGGCACCCGCCAAGCAGGCAACAACGGCCTCAAACTCCTCAACCTCACCAACCACACCCTCATCAAAACCGCCCACCACGATGCCGGAACCCTCACCCAACAAGACCCAAATCTCACCCAGCATCCCGCGCTCGCGGCGTGGTTGTATGGGCATTCGGCGTATCAGAATGTTGATGCGTTGATGCGTACGTAGCGGGTTTTGGGGCTTTATGCCTTGCTTCGGCAAGAGAGTTACAATAAGGGACATAAACACCACCTAATTTTTGAGATAGAGGAATACTGCTCTTATGTGTGACTGGAAACCAGGCCCTCGATGTTTTGCTCACCACGCCCCTGTCTATCAGAGTGCGCAGCAAGAGTACGCGGCTGCTTTAGAGAGCGCGTTTTCGACGATGAATCAGGATGGGTCTTTCACGGAGTCGGCGAAATCCCGTCTGGAGGCGGCGTATGAAGATTTGTACGCTAAGCAGCAGGGGTTTTTCTCGTCGCCGAAAGCCCGTCGGGAGCAGTTGGACTCTACCTTGTTGGCGGCCCGAGAGCAGCTAGAAGAAGACCGGAAGTACTATGAGCAGAACCCTGATGAGGGTAATAAGATTCTGCTCAACCACAGTGAACGGCGTGTGGAGGCTCTTCAAAATCAGTCGGTTGAGGGTGCGCACCGGTGGAATCAAGCTAAAGAATCTTCCCGGTTCGCTGATGAGCTGAACGAGAACGGCCTGGAGCAGGGGTTGTTCTCGCAAGCGCACTATACGCATGAGAAGCTCGCGCATGTGGATGTTACCCAGTGGGATCAGGCGAGCCCTAATGGTGAACCTATCCTGCATGGGCTTGACCAGAAATTGCAGCCGTCCTCTGACCCGCACGTGCACCGAGAGCTCACTATTACACGCCAAATCCGTATGGAAACCCCCACAGGGGAGCGGATCTATGTTGATGCGCAGGCGCGCATCATTCAACGTAAAAAGGGGTCTTCCAGCTACCAGATTGAGTACAGTCTCAACGAGAAAGGTCCTAACCGTGGCATCCTGATCCCGAACTCCGCAACCCAAGACAACTATTACGCGGTCGGGGCCGTCTATGAGCGCCGCCCCATCAACCGTGACTTCGGTAATTTCGCTACCAAAGGGGCCAGCTTACGCGCGCAAGACTGGGACCACTACCAGAAACTGCACGCGCTCTCAGACACTCGGTTAGCGCACGCCAAAGCGCAATGGGCTGAGAACCAGGCTCTGATCCGCGCCGAGCTGGCGAACAAGAACGGGCTCTTTAGCCATCACACCGCCTTCGGGAAAGTAAACCAAACCCCCCGCGGGCAGCGGCACAACCGTCTAACAGCGCAATGGGCGGATAAAGACACCGGGTACGGTGCCCTCACCTCCACGCACTCCATTGCCGCCGCTAAAGACGACATCACCCGAGTCCTCAACCAAGACGGCTACCTTAAAGACGCTGTTATTCGTGCGCGCGAGCAATCCATCAAAAAATACGCTGCGGAACAGTTCGGCGCCCCCACAGCTAAAAGCCGTATCATCGTCGAAAACCAGGCAAAACGCGCGCTTGCCAACCTAGACAAAAACGACCCAGCAGCCCTACGCACCCGCCGCCAAAAACGTAACGCTGGCGGCGGGGCAGACCGCGCCACCCGCAACATCCTGCGTGAATCCCGCCGCGCCGAACAAATCAAAATCGCCGCAGAACACACCGTACAAAAAGAACGCACCCGCACCCGAAACCTCACCACCGCCAACCGAAACATGGTGCGCCTACAAAAAACCCACGGCGTACACACCACCGTCGAACCCAAACGCCGCTACATCTCCAACGCCGGACAAAACACCGGCTACCAATACACCCTCCGCATCAAACGCACCCACGGAATCCACCCAGAAAAACAGGTAAACATCGAATTCGACATGAAAGGCAACCTCAAAAACGGGTACGGAGCCTACCAAGACCCCCGATCCGGCATGGTCCGCATCGGAAAAATCGGCACCAAAGAACACGTCGCCACCCTCACCCCAGACCAATACAACCTCATGCGCAGCTAACCCACAGCCGCGAAAACCACACCCACCACCGGCACCCCCACACCAACCCATACGCTACACTAACCCACGACGTAACAGACTCAACCACGAAAGGACAACGCCATGGCAACCACCAATCAGCCCCTCACCGAAGAACAGAAAAAAACCCGCAATAAGGAATACCTAGAACGCTACCGCGCCCGCCAAAAATACAACTACGAATCACTCGTCAAACAAAACAGCATCAAAGCAGGAGGCCAAAACCTCACCGAAGCCATGCTCAAAGAACGATTCCCCGACGTAACCGGCACCACACCCTGGAACATCGACCTCACCCAACACCCCCTCAAATGGCGCCGACAAGGCATCCCCACCGACGCACCCAAAAACATCCCCAACGCCTTCCCCCAAGCACCCGGACGCACCTTCGTAGACCCACGCATGCTCTTCGACTCCACCCTCTTCGAAGCCATGACCGGCGAACAAATCACATACTTCGAACGCGAAGAACACTGGAAAACCCCAGGCCCCGACGCCCTCGACGACACCAACCTCACCGAAGGCACATACCTCATCCACATCAACCGCGGAGAAAAACTCCTCAACAACCCACCCACCAAACGCCCCACCTACCCCCGCACCGACGGCAAAAACATCACCTGGGGAGACCCACGCCTAGACACCCCCTACACACAACACTGCGGAGACTACCTCTACCCCCACACCAACCACACCGAAGCCCTCAAACACTACTACAAACTCCTCCCCACCCTCACCAACCTCAACGAAGAAATCCGACTCTACAAAATCACCAAAACCATCAACCTCGGCCAAGCACGCCAACACCTCAACACCGACCAACCCCTCACCGAAACCGACCACGGCGCCCAAACCCTCAAAATCCACGGAACCGGACAACTCGGCAACCCCAACACCCCCCGAATCCCCCAAACACACCACACCCAAGAACCCGAACCAGAAACCACCACCGAAACCGACACCAAAAACTACCAAACCTGGGAAAAAACCACCACCAAACGAGAAAAAATCAACAACACCCGCGCCACCGCCCTCAACAAAATCCGCCAAACCCTCTACAACCCCAACACCCACCTCACCCAAGCCCTACACCACGAACAAACCCACGACCCAGAAGCCGCAGAAGCCACCCAACACCTCCTCAACCACGGAACCCCAGAAGAAAAAGCATCCACCCTATACGCCACCTACATGGAAAACCCCACCGACGCAGAAACCACACTCCGCGCCACCAACATCATCACACCACACGAAACATACACCGCGCTCGCTTCTCATACTGATCTGACGTGGTCAATGGTGAAAGCTGCTAAGCGGCGGAATAAAGAGATGCACCAGGCTGGGTATGAAGAGTTGCGGGATTGGGGGTCCGTGACATACGTCAAGCATCTTTCGCCAGAAAACCGTGCGTATGCTGAGAAAAACCGCACCGGCGCATACGAGAGCTTTGGGGCTCATCAATCTGCTGAGATGCTTGTGATGCTTCACGATACTGACTATGAGCCTTACCTGAATCCGACTCTTGACGGAGACCAGGGAGGGTACGACTGGAATACCATCAACCTGAAGGACTATAAGGCAGGATTTTTGCCGGTCTTCGGAGATAATCTGCCTGAAGGTGTGATCGTCCCCAGCCGTGACCGAATTGAATATCTCGCATTACTGCTCACTTATGGCGCTATAACGCCCGAAGAGTTCTCTGCCCGTGTGCAAGAAAATTCTTACGTTGCAGATTCGCTGGATAAAGATCTGTTCACAAGTAACGGTGCGCCACTTCTTTTGACGAAGGATACGTGGAGTTATGACGCTTATCCTACGGCTCCACCTGAGGCGACGCGGTACGCCCTAGAGGGGAAGGAGTATTTCTCCAGTGAGGAAGAAGAGAACGCTTACTATGTCAGCGACGATACATACCTTATCGTCAATGAATCCCTCATCGGTGAGAATACCGCGCCCTGGGGCGAATGGCGGCGCAGTGATTGGGAAAAATACGTTGATCAGCAACCCGATAACTGGTGCGTGATCAACCGTGAGGTCCTTGAATCCCTTCTAGAAGTCGAGACCAAAGAAATCCTGCCTGAAATCCTCGCCTACGGAGAACGCTCTGCACAGTAATTTGGTACAACTGAACCTCAAAAGGGGGAAGGGGAATCCCCTTCCCCGTTGAGGTCTAATCTACTTATTTTCTATTCTTATGCCACTGCAACAGAAAACGAGCCTTTACGCCCGCGCTTACGGCTATTTTGGGAACACGCGCCGGAAAAACACTCCCGAGATCAACGAAATCGCGTACCGGACTTTCGCCCAATTTCTCAACGATTTAGCGCCTACCGGTGTGCCCTTAGAAGTATCAACCAAGGAATTCTGGGACCTTATCAAGCTCGCCGACCCTATTGTCTATGTCGAATCCACGAGTCAAAATAAGCAGACGATCCCTTTCTACCACTGGTGCACGCTTTTTGGTGTCTCTGATATAGAAGACCTGTCAGAAGCTGCCCTTCAAAACCCGCGCAAGCTCCAAGAGCAGTACCAGCATACGTGGGACAACTATCTGATGGCGCAAAAAGCACTTCAGGATAATAAGCCGTCTCTTCGTACAACTGAGAAAACTACAAACGTTACCTATTTACGACTAGCAGAGCATCCCAATAAAAAAATACCCCCTCAAACGTTGGTCTATATTAACTATGATTTAACGCTAAAAATCTTGAAATGCTCTCCTGAGGTATTTGAAGAGGCCCGTGAGCATCTACAGATTACATTGCGTACTGTGGCTTCTTTAGGGGAAGAAGACGATCCTTTGTACTTCTACGGTGGTATTCAAGCACTCGTTGCGTTATGGGGGCAAGGTGACGCCAATATCCGCCGAGCTTTAGCGAAAATACCCCCAGAGAGGCTCAAAGATCGGGATAAACTCGGCGCTGGGCGGCACTATACCCATCAACAACTCGCTGAGCTTTTCCAGATTCCACAGCAGACGCTCAGGAACGCTAGGAACCGTATGAAATACCAGCCGCCAGCGGTACTTATCCTCGAAAAGAGCTTCTATAAAGACCTGATCCCCGCCGCTGACGCTCAAAAAATATTTGACGAATGCTTGAGCGAAAACATACTTTAGTATATACTTATTTACATCAGTCCATAAGCTTTAAACCGCTGATGCTGATAGTCGGAATTATGCAAGTGCTCTCATCCAACCCCTTATGGTGCTGTAATCTGCATCATAAGGGGTTTTGGATTTTCGCACTAATTTCTGCTCAACAACACAACATGCTATCAAGGAGTTATCTATGAGCAATCCAAAATCAATATCCCCTGAAAAAGCAGAATTTAATCTGCGTGGATACAACCATTTTGTGCAGCAACGTAATCGACGTAAGCAAGCACATTCGGAACCTGGAACGATCTGCCTGATGTATACAGACGCATCAGGGAAAACCCACTATGCACGAGGTAAAATCAACGTGGAAACTGATGTTGCCGGGATGCGATTAGGTTGCGCGCAGCTCTCAGTAAATCTTACAAAATCTTTGGCTTTGAGGAATATTATTCAGCAGGATTCACTCATGAAAGATTCCACACATGGTTAGGAGCGGTAAAAGCGCACCTGCGGTACGTGATTTACAGGGAAGTGCACCTTCCTTGTTCATCATCAGGCTATCCTGGGCGGCTCGTATCGCATGGTTTCTTGTCGTAGTAGCTCTCTCAATTTTCCTCATGTTGGCCACCAAGTGGTTTATAGCACCTATTCCTATCTACCTGCTGTGGAAGTTTATCTGGGCTCCGCTCAACCGGTCTTTTGCTGATGCAGAGAACCAGGAGCGCGCTAAAGCTCGTCCTCAAATGGTAGATGACAGCTAGGCTATATTGCTGATTATGTATATACTTATTATGTGACGGCTCTGAGAGCCTGATCGTCCGTTGCTCATGTGGTAATGGTCGGTGGTGCACCTAGCAAGGATACCGAGCGTTTTAATGTTTAAGCCAAAGCGTGAGGATTTCGTATCGGCGGGTGCGCCACCCTAAGTTTCGTGAAGTGTCCAGTGTATTGCACGTTATTGGTAGTGGGGAAGCATGCGTATGCTTCCCCACTACATTTTTAGAGAGGATCAGGATGGGTATGCAGGATGGTAACCCTCAGGTGTACGAGGCGCTTGTCATGGGCGAGCCCATCACGCAGGGTTCCATGCGTAAAGGCCGAGGGGGGACTATCGTGCACGATAAGGCAGATAAATTGCACCGCTGGAGACAGAGTATTGAGGATGCCTTTTACGATAAATACGGAGACCAGCGCAAATGGAAGCCGATCAACGCCCCAGTGCGCGTAGAAGCCATTATCACGGTAAATTCCACAAGAGCCCTACCTTCTAACTATCCAGAGTTTCCCGATACAAAACCGGATTTAGATAAGTTGGCGCGCGCTATCGGGGATGCTCTTTCCCCGAGTAGGTCAGGGGTGATCAAGACTGGCACAAGGGTAGGGCAGAAGCATTTTCGGATGCTCGCTGAAGACGGGCGCATTATATCGTGGGCGCTTCAGAAGACGTACCCCTGGGGAAACCACACCCACCGAGCCGCATTACCCGAGCCAGGGGTTCAGATACGCCTCACAGTCCTATCTAACATGTCACGAGCAGACGTAGAATCGTGGGGGTACCGCTTATAGCAATCGCTATGTAAAATATTAGGGTAAGCAAGATATTTGCGATTGTGAGAACCTGCCTAATGGCGGAAGGACTCCATGAGCATTATGTTGTGTTGTTGTAGTTATGGGCCGCGTACCTTGATAGGTACGCGGCCCATAGCTATACATACACACATCTCACTATAGAACGATAAATGATATATTATTCTAGTACATGTATCAGCTAATAACCACCATTGACCCCTTAAAGAAGGTGTTAGATTGTTCACAGAACCTACATTGAATATTCAAGAAATTTCTAAAAAATATGAAAAATCTATACCTCAGATTTATAAACTTCTTCGGAATTATCCTCTGGCTCCCGTTGTGGAGTACCCAGAAAAGCGCTACAGCAAAAGTGACGTTGAAAAGTGGCGGGAACAGCATCCACGCCAAGGGCAATACGGCCGAGGCCGCCCCAAAACACAACAGGCAAAAAATCCGGTCAAATCGGCAGACACACCTCAAGGATTCTACCTTTTCCGTGTATTCAATACAGCAGGAGATGTACTCTACGCTTTTCAGGCACAGTTCTTCTTAGCAGCTCGTGTCTGGCAGAGCGGTACGCAATCCGCAGCTCGTGAATCGGCCCCGAATGTGGCCTCCATGCAAGAGCTTCTAGATTTTCTCCGAACCGCACATTCAGATATTGCACGCGTGGAAGCTACCCCAGTGTGCGCGGTGGAGGCTCCTGCGCGCTCGGGTGCATATATGGGCTTCGAGAACTCGCAGCCTTCACAATCTACCCATGAAATCGCAGTACAAGTGCACAAGGTAGCGAGGATTCTTTACCAACTATTCCTTGTTGATACCGCACGAGGAGTCCTGTGGGATGGGACGAACCAGGAAGAGCTGTCTAAAAATACCCACCAAGCACTTCAAGCAAAAGGGTTCGATCTTACGCAAGATAGCTTCTCTGGGGCAACTATTGTAACAAGCCCTCGCCTTCAAGTTCTTAGTGCATAAACTAAAAAGGATGATCTTGCACCCAGTGCCTTCGATAGTGCATCTGGCCTTGCTTCCCAATAGAAACCCTTGACGATAGAATAATAATGTACTATTATCCTATATAGGAAGCAGTAAACTTATACTATAAGGAGATATTTTGAATATGCTCACACGTAACAAGCAGAAATTCAGGGGTAAGGCATTCAAGAATGGTCTCACACAGAAAACAGCCCCGATCATCACTAAGGAACTTCTCAAAATCAAGGATAAGGGTAATCCCAATGAGTTAAATGAGTTAGGAGAGAGCTATACTGAAAAGTTGCAAAATGTTATTTCCCACCCCAGTCTTTCACAGAGGGCTGATATAAAGTTTTGGATACGGGCTGTTTCTGTCTATCGTGCACTTCGTAAGTTTTTCCCGTTCAAATATGATGATTATACTAAACTTAATAAAAGTTTAGAAGTATGTGTGGATCATATTGTTAGTGTTTTATTAGGTATGGGGGTGGAAAAATCTAAAATTAATTACATGGTTTATGGGGATTATGATACTTCCATATTTCCATTTACAATTGATAATTATTTATTTAACGAGGCGCGTTTCTATTGCGATGTCCCTGTATCCTCGTATGATCTCGATAGTGCTTGGTATAATATAAAGTTTGCAGATAAAAAGCTTATTATCCAAGCACAAACCCGAGGACCTTTAGGTTCTTACACCATAGATCTTGCTCCTGAGTTAGAACCTAGCAACATGCATGTCCCAACTAATTCTTTCATGGATTATTTAGATAGCGAAGATGCGCAGGGATACTTACAGACTCTATTCAATAAGATTTCTAAGTTGCGAGCACGAGACTTCGTGACTGGCGAGGCTTATGCTAGGTTTTGGGATCACACTACCGTTTTTTCTTCAGAAGAAGAACGTGTTCGCCATTTTCGTTACAACGTAGACAAATATATCGAATACGAGAAAGAAGTATATAAAATACTGATTGACTTGTATAAAAAATTTTTTTATCTACATGATGAAATACCTAATACATTTGTCGAGGATGGAAAATTCTCGCAAATGGAAGATTCTCCTTTGTGGTCTAGTTCAACCCTAAAAAATATGAAAAATACCATGGGTAGCATGAATCATGACTATAATACTAAACTCTGTGGTAAAAATTCCTTGAGTTATCAGTATTATGCAGTTATTAGTAAATATAATAAACTAATTATTATCGAGGCAGACAAGAACGATCTTTATCATCGCAACAATGCTTTTGTAGGATATCCCGAAGAATGGGTATTTCCTGAAGATCTTGGCTTGTATGTTGATCGTTTACGTAAATATGCAGAGTCTAATGAAGGGCAACTGATGTTGCGTTTCTTGCATAAAGAGTTGACAAATATGCTGTCTCTGGGTTCGCATATTTTATATATCTACAATTCATATGAAAGCAATAAAGATTTTTGCTCCTCAGTAAAATTTGAGTTTTCATTTAATGATTTGGTGGAAAAGTATCTCGCAAAAGAGAAAGAAGTCTATGATCTTTTAGTTAAGTTTATGTCTTCTGTAGATGGGCTGGAGGAAGGTCCGTATACCATTTTATGGTCACTTAGCTATACGGATCCTTTACGCGAGGCTATAAACAAAATGTGTCCTGAATTGCTATTGATGGAGAGGTTCTGATGAAGACTAATACCGAAGGTTCCCGCTGGATTATTCATAGCGCAGGAGGTATTCTTCGCCGCTTGCCTGAAGGGGAGCGATGGGTGGCGGAAGATCAGGTACAGGCCTTTCGTAAGCATTGGGAAGAGCTTTCGGAGTTTATGAAGACTAAAGATCCTGATTATAATTTTGCGCAATTTATTGATGATGTCATACCTTTTGTTCTTCCAAATTCGGCGGCAGAGAACAATCTTCGTTTTGACACCGAGGAACAACGAGACAGCGTGTTCTATGCCCTGACAGAGGATGAAGCAAAGGGGATTTTATTGACTTTGGTTCCCGACCTTTTTCAGGCATCTTATATGAAGTCAGATAATCGTATGCTTTTAGGTAAACGTGAGTGTCTCGGTACCCTGAAGGATAAGCAGGTTCTTGCAGACCGATGGATTGCCCCGCTGCATCCTGTCTTATGCGTAAAACCTAAATATGAGGATCCTGTGGTTCCTTGGGATTTGATGCCAACAGAGCAGAAAGCGCAACGTATGATTGAAATAAAGGTTTAAATCGCCTGTTGAGTTGATATTTTTCGCTTAGGAGGGGAGTATAGGTTCACCGTTACCTACGGGATACTAGGTTTTTGAGTTTGACTAGTATCTCGTCAGGTAGCGGTGATTATATTTTTTTAGCGGTGTAGGAGGGATAATGATAGTCCGTGTTTTAGGTTGGGTTTTTGAGAAATCGTCTTTGCAAGGTATCCCCTGGGTATCTGCATGGGTGGGGGCGCATAAGTGGTCAAGGGTCGTAGCGTATTGGCTGTTCCCACCGGTTTTTTGGGCGTCCGTGGTGTTTGCTATGCCTGCATTTGTAGTGGGCCTGGTGTCTTTGGGAGAATGGCTGGTATATGATCTAGCTCCAGGGTTTTTACCTGCATTGTTGTTACTTTTGGTGATTGCATTAATGTTCTTGGGTCTGGCGGGAATGTTTTTGGCTCCTTTGCTGTTTGTCTTGCAGTCATTGGTTTTATTATTCAAGTTTTTACTCTCAATGCGGAGCTCTACGTCGTGGAGTGATCGTATAGATCCTGATTGTTTCTTGAAGGTGCCTTATTCGCAAATCGCTGCGTAAAGGATTACCGTATGGGGCCCTGTAGGGCTGAATGCCCCTAAGTTGGGGATCACCTTCAGCACACAGTAGGAACATGCGTTAGCGGCTGGATAAAATAAATCCATGTTCCATGTTGATAGGGGCCGGAACCTTAGCAAAAGGTTCTGGCTCCTATTTTTGTGTGTGCGCCCTATGGCTGTTTGTTTACGCTGGTGTGCAGGTGATGACGATGTTGGTGGTGTAGTGCCCGTGCCCGTCGGTCCCTCCGCAGGTAATGAGGCGCAGGAGTTTGGGGCCGTGGTACCCGAAGGTGTCTTCGGGTAGGTCTCGATAGGCATAGGAGCGGCGGTTGAGAACACGCCAGTTGGTGATTTCTCCATGAGTAGTGGATGCATAGACGGGGTCTCCTACATTCAGGAGCGTGATGAGCGACATAGGGGCCATAGTATTGTTGTCATAGTTCACGTGCCCAGCGATAACAGAGGGGCCTTCAGGATCTTCAAGCGAGGCAGAAAAGTTAGCGAGTGCGGCCTGGTGCGAGGGCGGGAGGATCATTTGTGGTCTGGAGTATTCGGGGGTTTGGGTGAGTCCTGTTTCGGTGTAGGTGATGTTGAGTCCGACGGTTGGGGCGGAGAGTGTGCTGGCGTGTTTTTGGGCTGTGATGCCGTCGGTTTGGAGGGTGCGCTCGTTGGGTGCGGGCTGGTGTGTATCGGGAGCGGGCAGATTTAGCCCGGTAGTGATGTTTACTTTTACCGGGTGTGTTTGATTGTTATCGTCGCCTATGTCGGTGATGTTTTTGATGGTGTCGGCGATGTGCTGGTGCTGTTCGTTGGGATAGTGCGGGGTGTTGGTCCACCATAGTGTGCCGGCGCCTGTGATGCCTAGGGCGCCTGCGCTGATCAGGAGGGTTCTTCGTGTGATTTTTGTGTTCTTTGATTGAGTCTTTGCTGTCTGAGTGGTAGAGCTTGAGGTATTTTGTGGCGACATGTGTTTATTCCTTAGCATGTTTTAGGGGTTTACATTACTATTTATGCATATACTAAAGTGTCACAATAATTTTTACACCAGAGAAGGTGAAAAAATGAAAACTCACTCATTCACAGTCAAGACGCTCGGCACCGTTCTGCTCCTTAGTACAGCCGTGATCGGCGGCAGTACCGCGAACGCTGCACCCGCCGTAACAGGAGACATCCTGACCGCATACCAGCAGCCACAGGTTAGAGCTTCCTTTGGCCCTGCACGAGATATTGCCCGCTGCAACCAGAACGGCGGGTGTCTGCAAGTCTTCCGTCACGGAAAAATCTACCAGCATCCCCAATACGGCACCCACACCGTACCCAACGGACCCATCAGCCGCTACTACGAGCATCACGGTGGGCACATGGGTGTTTACGGGTACCCGACCTCTAGCGTCACCGCCACCGCAACTGGGACAACCCTGACCACCAGTAACGGAAAAACCTACTACACCTTCACCGAAACCGCAGGTGCAGTCACTGTTGCTGTATCAACCACACCGCCTGCCTCACCCAAACCAGCACAGCCTACACCAGCCCCTAAAACGCAGCCCATTGTAGAGCGTAAAACCCTCACTGTTGAACAACAGATCCGCGATACCGCCCAAGAAGCCTTCGGTACCGCAGGCGCGCAACCCATCAGCGATATTTACAGACCCTTCCCCGAAGATATCCAAGTCCAACGCTTCACGGGCGGAGTCATCACCTACACCAAAGCCGCCGGACCCATCGCTATGCACGGCATGGTCTATGACCACTGGTGGAAAGCACGAGAATATTCCGACTTCAAAAATCGAGAAGGACTACCTACCACCTGGCACAAAACCGGCGACACTATCTACACCCAATTCGAGCACACACAACTTTATTGGGATCCCCACACCCGCCTCGCACGCACCACACAAAACCTCGGCCCCCACGATGCCCTCACCATCGGAGACTCCCAAGTCTGGGATAACTCCTGGGTAGGCCAAGGGCTCCGTGCCGCAGGCTACACCCCCACCATGTACCGATGCGGAGGCACCGGCTTCATCGCCGACCGACCAGGAACCTGTCCCTCATACACTGACGGCGTGATCAATAATAAATGGGCACTACCGTCAGGGAACCCCGGCATAATCTACCTTGACGCCTCAGGCAATGACACATACCACAACTCCCAAGAATCTGTGCGGGTCGAAACAGTGAAAACCATTGAGAAGCTCAAGCAGATGTACCCGAATAGCACGATCGTTTTAGGCGGTATTCTTTCCAAAGAGCAGCCTCATCATGCACGCCGTCACGTCTACAATGAAGCCGCTCGCACAGCGGCTGCGCAGACCGGTGTTCTTTTCCTGGATACGCGCGGCTGGCTGACAACTTATAGGCTTTACCCGTATATGGCTGATGATTTGCACTTGAAGGATCAGGATCAGTGGCGTCTGGCGGATCCGTTCAAAAACGCACTCCTCAACCTCACCAAAACCCCAACAAAGCAGAAACCCTAAAACAAAATGCTAAAATAACACAAGCAAATAAAGCCGCCCACCACAACGGCAAAATGCACCCAAAACCAGCCAGCCCCCGCGTTTGCTGGAACTATCACTATCACTACTCTCATAAGGAGAATACTCACTCATGCGAAAATTCAGTGTCGTCTCTAAAGGACTGACTTCTCTATCCCTAACCGCAGCAATCGTTGCTGCCCCTCTTACTTTGACAACGTCTGCGACTGCTGTAGAAAACACTCCTAATGCTGCCGCAGTATCACAGCTCTCTTGTGGGGAACCCAATATTGTGCTGGCGATGGATGAGACCTGGTCTTTTGGCGATAACGAGCAGAATCAGAAGGCAGAGGGCATTAAAGCGTTTCTGAAGGAGTACGCGAAGATCCCGAACGCGAAAGTCACCCTGTACCACTTCGGGCAGATGTCTCCGACCTTTAACCAGATCCTCACGGTAAATCTCTCCGATGAGGGCGCTTTGCAGAAAGCTCTCGACTTTGTCTTTAACTCTGAACAGCGTAGCGCTACCGCTCATCAGGACTTGCCTGATGCGCTCAAGGGATGGAGCGATAACTGGTCGGGAACGAACTGGGCTGCCGCTCTGAAGACCGCAGCAGACCAGGCCGGCCCCTTCGATGCAGTAGTGCTGGCTACTGATGGATCCCCCAACAAGTATGTGGATGCTAACGGTAACTATGTCAATGGTGGCTCCAACACGTTCTCCCAGGAAGCGTTTGACTCTGCTAAAGAGCAGGCCGCCAGAATTACTGGCTCCGGCACGAAGGTGATTCCCCTATTCATTAAGACTAAGGAGAACTCGCTTGGTGGCGCTTATACCCCCGAGCGTGAAGTGCAAACCACAAACGCTATCAAGGAAATCACCGGCAAAACTAACCCCATGGAGGGCGTAGACTACATCACCTCCGCTACGGATTCCGATGCAGTCGCTAAGGCCTTCTACAATGCCGCCACCGCGACCTGCCCCACCGATCTGAAGATCGAGAAGCATGTAGATCTCACTCAGGTACAGCCCGGTCAGGAAATCACCTACACCATGACCGTTAAAAATGCTGGCGATTGGGATGAGCCCGCAGCATCTGTCAAGGATGAAGGACTCGTCATCACGGACGAAAACGGTAAAACTATCACCGGAGAAAACCTCACGATCTCTAACCCCACCAAGGGAACCGCATCCGGGACCGACTGGACCATCGGTGAGCTCAAAGCAGGAGAAGAAGCAACCGCAACCGTAAAATTCACGGTCCCTGCTGAAGCACAGGAACTCGTCAATGGCACCATCACGAACTCCGCCTACATCACCGGTGTGCGCGACCCCTACGACGGCAACTCCCGCGTCCCCAACGACACGTTAGATGCGGATACCGACAACTGGGATAACGCAACCTCCGCATTCTCTCCGCTAGCTACCAACGTGAAGGTGCATAAAGAGTTGGCAACCGATGTCGCCAATATCAAACCTGGTGACACTATCGAATACAACGTTCAAATCATGAACGATTCCTCCACCGCAGAGCCAAACTTCATCTTCAACGAGTTCCCTAACACCAAATATTTTGAGCCTGAAGCCACTATCAAGAACAACGGCCGTGGCACCGTCACCGGCAACACCTGGATGGTAGGGAACGTCAACGCGGGAGAGACCATCACCTTCACCGTACAGCTCAAGGTCAAAGAGACGATCAATATCGACGAACTTAAAGCCGGTATTGAAAACGCGGTTACCGTCACAGGTAGCTATGATCCTAAGAAACCCAATCCTAAGGATCCTGGCAACCCCACACCGCCTACCCGGTGTGAGCCTAACCCCACTGTCGCAGCGGATACCGATGGCTGTGATGTCGTCGTGACCCCCATTAACGAAGACGTCCGTATCGCTAAGACCGACACGACCGCAGAACTTAAAGCGGGGGAACGCGCAACCTTCAATTTTGACGTCGTTAATAAGGGCACCCACACTGCCCATGACGTATACGTCTCCGAAGGGGAGCTGAAGGGTCTGGATGCTTCTACGCTTCAGTGGGGCGAGAAACCTTCAGCAGGTAAGCTCGTCACGGGTGCAGAACTCGTTAAGCTCGGTGCCGCCAAAGCTGATGCTGTCGAGGCTGATAAAAAATACTGGTACATCGGCGACCTCAAGGCAGACGAAACGGTCACCGCTACGGTCTCCGCAGTAGTCGCTGACGATACCGACGAAGTCGAAAATACCGCTACCGTGAACTCCCGGTGGGATAAGTACGATCCGTCCAAGCCGAAGCAGCCAAACAACACTGCTGAGGAAGACACCGACAACTGGGATAACGCCACTAAAAAGGTCACCAAACCGACCCCTCCGGTAACCCCAGAACCCACCCCCACCCCCACAGTCGTGCCTACCCCGCACGCATCCCTACCTCCTGCACCGGAAACTAAAAACCCGGTAGCAACCGTCATTTCAGGTATCTCGACGACCCCATGGGCTGGCCTGATTATAGGAGCTATAGCTTTGGCGGGCGCAGCAGTACTTGGTTTCTTCGGGATGAAGAAGCGGAAGACTGACTCCGAGTAAGCCAGTTTTATAGCCGTGCAGGTGGAGAAAACTCTCCTCTGTGATAGGTTTTCTCCACCTGCACGTTTTGCTATAATGAATTTCAGCACCATAGTCTGAAACATCTGGATCTCCGTCCATCCTTCATGACTGAAAGCGACTCTCGAAGTTGTCCCCACCCCCATAACTATTGAGGGTCGCTTCTTCCTTTCTATCCTTGTAGGTCTATCTTTCTTAGCAAGGATTCTTCGGTAACAAGTGAAACGGTGGGTCACCATAACACGT
>ERZ773213.50-NODE-50-length-95013-cov-32.520019_pt1 | contig 95013 bp, 93 predicted proteins | sample MGYA00580996_ERZ773213 | MGnify/ENA primary metagenome ERZ773213 (study PRJEB29015, sample SAMEA2738152) | human oral metagenome | biome: human oral; feature: human-associated habitat; material: saliva | place: China | collected 2197 ...
GTTAAAATAGAATTAATTAAACATGGAAAATGTTTAGATATTTTAGTAAATGATAAAGATGAGTATATAAGAAGAAAAGTTGCTCAGTATAGTAATAGAGATGAAGACTTAGATATTTTAGTAAATGATAAAGATTGGTTTGTAAGATATTTAGTTGCGGAAAAAGGAATAGATAAATATTTGGACAAACTACGCAACGATGAAGATTATCATGTAAGAGCAATTGTCGCATCATTTCATAGACCGCAAGATGTTAAATATTTTATTAATGATAAAGATTCATACGTTAGAGAACAGTCTGTTGAAGCTGGTACAGATGAAGTGCTTGATAAACTTCGTAATGATGAAAGTAGAGACGTTAGATTGTTAGTAGCGAAATACGGAAGAGATGAGGACTTAGACATTCTAATATATGATGAAGATGAGTTTGTTAGAGCTCGTGTTGCTGACAATGGTAGAGATAAAGACTTGGATATTTTAGTAGATGATAACAGTGACACTGTCAGAGAAGCTGTAGCACATTTTGGAAGAGATAAAGACCTTGACAAACTTCGCTATGCTAAAGAAGATAGAGTAAGAATTTTTGTTGCTGCAAAAGGACGACCTCAGGATAGGGACCTATTTCTTAAAGACCTTAGTTGGGTTGTAAGAAAAACTTATGTTGAAAATTGCAGAAACGTAGAAGATGTTAAACCTTTCTTAAATGATGAGGATATAACAGTTAGAGAAGAAGCAGAAATGACACTGTCAATATAAAAGATACTCGAAAGAGTATCTTTTTTAAATTTTAAAAAGTGGCGAGAACGTTTTCGATAGTGCTACTGTACCACTTTTACAGCCTTAAAAGTGGTGAAAATGAAGAAGCTGTATAATCTATCACTTTTAGCGAAAACGGTGGCGAGAATTGATTCTACATCACTTTCTGATATATAAACTGTTGTATAATAACTATATAAAGAAGTACTAAAAACAAAGCGAAAGGAACAAAGAAATGGCTAAGAAAAAAGAGTTAACAAAAGAAGATAAGATTAAAGATTATAAAGCATCTGACATCCAATCGTTAACACCTCTACAACATTTGAGACGAAGATTAAATCTGACGTTCGGCGACGAGCGTGGTTGTGATGAATATCCATTCTCATCCCAGCAAAACGTCGCAGTTCGCGAAATATGGGATAACGCATTGGGTGAAGTTGCGATTGGTGTTGCAAATCGCTTGAGAGTAACATTTTATAAAGATGGTGTCGTAAAGATTGAGGATAATGGACGTGGTATTCCAACAGATACTTCAGAAGACGCTTATGGAAACAAAGTGTCTGGTATCTTTAAGGCATTAGGACTATTACAATCAGGTTCAGCATTAAAAGGTGTTCAAAAAGGAAAATTTACAACATCACAGAATGGTGTAGGAGGCAGCTCAACTAATGGTACGTCAGAGTGGTTCAAGGTAAGAGTCTTTAAAAATAAGAAGATTTACGCTTTAGACTTTTTAGACTACGTACCAGGATTATTTGATGATAATGGAGTGTTTAAACCTGCTAAAGATAATTCAGAAATATTTACATTAAAGGACAATCGTTCAAAAGAAGATAAGGAGTTATTTGCACATGGTTCATCTGTTGAGTTTAAGTTGAACGATAAATGGTTTATTGTACCATACCCATTTGATAAAGAAGATATTATTGCACGTATTAGAGGTGCAGCTTATTTATATCCTCACACAACAATGGAAGTATTAGATGAACAGGAAGATGGCTCATTCGATAAACAAATTTTTAACTCAGAAGAAGGTATTAAGGAACTTGTTGATATTCAAGTTGGTAACAATATAACAAAGATTATTGATTTTAATGGGGCAACAGCTTTTAGAGAAAAGGGACAAGGACACAATAATCCTAACATTCCTAAAGGTGCTACAGGAGAAACGTTACTTGAATATATTGATAAAGAATATAATGATGGTGATTTATTAAACGACGAGCGTGAGTTGTATTATAATTTAGCATTTAACTACAATAGTGGATATGATTGTGTCATTGATACATACTGTAATGATATTCGAACAACACTTGGTGGAGTACATGTTCAAGCATTAGAAAAAGCATTAACAGATGCGTTTAACACAAAATTCCGTTCTATGAAGAATGGTTTAAATAAAAATGATAGTGATGTTATTGTTAAAGATGTAGAAGAAGGTTTAACAGCTGTATTATCTATAAAGACAAATGTACCTAGATTCGTCGGACAAGAAAAACAATTGCTTGGTGGTAAAGAATTACAAAAAGCTTTGTATGATAGTATCTATTCGCAATTAATTGAATGGTTGAATAAAGGCTCTAATCGTGATGATGTTGAAATTATCGCTAAAAAAGTTATTACAGCAATGAAGAATAGAACGCGTATTCAAGAGCAACAGGAATTAAATAGAGAAAAGAATAAGGTTCTTAGAGATTCATCAATGCCAGTTAAATTGGTTGACTGTGAAATTACACATGCACCTGTTTCAGAAATATTTATTTCAGAAGGTGATAGTGCCTTAGGTGGTTTAAAGGCAATTAGAGATTCTCGTTATCAAGCGCTTTTCCCTATTAGAGGTAAGATTTTAAACGTATTAAAAGCATCTCCTAAAGATATTATGCAAAACCAAGAAACACAAGATATTATTAAGTGTTTAGATTGCGGTTTAGGTGAAGACTTTGATATTGATAAGATGCGTTATCATAATGTTGTTATTGCAGCCGATGCTGACGTTGATGGTTCAGCAATTTCTAATTTATTAATTACATGGTTCTGGGTATTAATGCCTGAAGTAATTAAACAAGGACGATTATTTAGAATGTTATCTCCATTATATGAGATTATTGTTTCTAAAGATGAGGTTTATTATTGTGTAAATTCTCAAGAAAAAGAAGATGTTGAGAATAGATTAAAGAAGGAAAATAAAGAGATTAAGAAAATTAATCGATTTAAAGGTTTAGGTGAAACGGAACCTGAAGTATTGTTTGAAGTTGGTATGAATCCTGAAACCAGACGTATTGCCAAAATCACAATTGAAGATGTAGAAAAAGCAGAAGAAATTATTAATTTAATTTCTGGTGATGATGCGGATGCGCGTAAAGAATGGATTATGGATAATCCTTATACACCTGAGGTTGTTGAGTTTAATGAGGAGGTTGAATAATGAGCAAAAAGAAAAATCTAAATGATTTTGATATTGATAAAATTTTAGAAAATACTAGAGAACCAATTAAATATGAAATTGTTGATGCAATGAACAATTGGGGATTAGAATATGCTTATGCAACACTCCTTGATAGAGCACTTGTTTATAATTATGATTTTGTAAAACCTGTTCAATTAAGAAGTATTTGGGGTATGTACAAGCAAGGTTTAAGACCTGATAAAGGCAATGTAAAAGAAGGTCAAGTACAGGCTACTATCATGGGTAAATACCACCCCCACAGTGATTGCTTGCGTGGTGATACAAAGGTCTACTTAGTAAATGGTGAAACAAAAACTATCAAGGAAATGTATGAAGAAACATTAAAAAATCCAAATAAGACATATAATGTATATTCTATAGATAAAGACGGTTGTTTAGTACGTTCCGTGTTGAGTCATGCAAGAATTGGACAATTCACAAATAATATATACAAAATAACTCTATCTAATGGTATGATTATTGAATGTACAGACAATCACCCATTTATGATGTTTGATAAACAATACAAACAAGCAAAGAATCTTGATGTAGGTGATGTTGTTGCATCTGGTGAATTAATAGGTGATAAAAACGAATATCCAATTATTAATATACGATTAGATTCCAAGAATAAAAGAACATCACATAATTTATTTAGTATGGCAAAAGAGCTATTACCTAATGTAGATGATGGTTGTGTTTATCATCATGTAGATGAAAATAAACATAATCAGGAATTAGAAAATTTCGAACAGACAACAAGAGCTAAACACGCATTACATCATAAAGATTATTTAACTGCTTATGAGTGTGGAAGATATGAGTTGTTTGAAGGAAAATATAAAGAATGTACAAGAAAAAAGAACTCAGAATTAGCAAAAGAGTTAAATAAACATTATTTATATTATAGAGCAATGAAACTAATTAACTATTTACAAGAAAATAATATTGAAGTTTCAAATGATAACTATAACAAATATTTTAGTATATTCTACAATAGACCAAAAATTTCAACATTAATCAAAAAGAATTATATTAAAAATGATGTTATAGAATTATTAGATAATAAACCTGTATTTGATAGCTCTAAATCTATCGGTTTTATACAAAAAGAAGAAAAAGATAAAGCTAACAAAAATGAATATCATAAGAATTCTGAGTACAGTGAAAAATTTAATTGTGCTATAAGAGCTGTAGGTTTATGTATGTTAAATGGTTTAGAAGTGTCACATGAATCTATTAAAGAAATAAACAAAAAGTATCATTACCAGTTAAATATTAAAGATGATTCTGTGTTACAAGATGTTTTAAATTCTAACATCATTGTATCAATTAAGGATATTGAAATCATTAATGCAGACAATGAGCCAATGTATGATTTTACTGTAGAAAATTACGAAAATGCTCTATTTATTGATAATAACAACTTTGTCATATTACACAACAGTTCAATCAAAGGTGTATTAGATGGTTGGGCTCAAGCATTTAATTCAAGAGTACCTCTTGTAAAAACAACTGGACAACCTGGTCGATTTACTGGCGATAGTGCACCAGCAGCTCGTTATCTTGAAGTTGGTATGAATAAAGCATGTTACGAACTTGTAAGAGACACACAAAATCATGGATGTTTGTGGACATTTAATGAACAAGGCGATGAAATAATGCCTCTTACATTACCTACAAGATGGCCGTTAGGGATTATCAACGGAACACAAGGTATTGCTACTGGTTTTGCCTGTAACATTCCTCCACATAATCCTGACGAAGTTATGAAAGCTTGTGTCGCGTATCTGCAAGGAAAAATAGACAAGCCTTCTAAAGTACATAAATATATTCAAGGTCCTGATTTTCCTACAGGTGCAACTGTTATTGGTATCGATGGTATTAAACAGTATTTAGAGACTGGCGAAGGAAAATTTATTGTTAGAGGAAAATATTCTGTTAGGGAATTAGGTAAAGGTAGAGTTGAAATAGATTTTACTGAATTACCTTATAATGTTTCAGTAGAACAAGTAATTACAGATATTAACAATAAAAAGAAGAAGAATGGAAAATTCTTTGAAATATCAGAAATAAAGGATTTATCTGATAGACGTTTCCAGACAGATAAATGCGAAGTAAAATTAGCTATTTATGTAAAAGCTGGAGCCAACATTAATAAACTTATCGATGAGTTGTATCAATATACAAGATGTCAAGTTTCATATTCTGTAAACGCTACAACCATTATTGATAATAAACCTCACATGAATACATCTATGTACGAAATGATTGAAGGTTTCTGCAGAATGCGTAAAGACGTCTATAAACTTCGTTCTGATTACAGATTAAAGATTATTGAAAAAGACTTACATATCTTAGATGGTTTGTTAAAAGTTTTGGTAGATATTGATGAGGCTATTAAAATTATTAGAAATTCTGATAACTCAGATATAGCTTCAGAAAAATTACAAAAGAAATTTAATGTTGATTCTATTCAAGCCAATCAAATTTTGTTAATGACATTAAAACAATTAACTAAAGCAGATAGTATTGAAATTAAACAAAAGCAAAAATCGTTAGTCGAAGAAAATAAATTAATTCATAATATCTTAAGTGATGAGACATTATTAAACAATGAGATTATTAAAGAACTTCAAGATACATTAAAAATCATTTCATCTCAAAGAAGAACTGAAATTGTTGGTGTATCAATGGAAGAAATGAAGCAACAACAGAAAGAAATTGAGAAACAGCATAAATTACTCGCTAAAGGTGTTGAATGTTTTGTTAATATTAATAAAGACAAAATTGGTAAGTCAATTGAGCATAATGACAATTCAAAATTTAAGGTAATGTCAGATAGTAACATTTTCATTATTGGTAAAGATGGTAACTGTAAAGAGTTAGAAGTCGAAAAACTACCTCTTGATGATGAACAAAGTATCTCAATTTTCGCTAATGGAAATGAAGATATTGTTGGTGTTACAAGCGATAATGGTTATGAAACATTAATTGTTTCTAATTTAGGTAACATTAATGTATTTAAGAACAGATTTAAGTCTGGTTTATTATGTAAGTTAAAAGATGAAGAATTAATGTTTGCTTCTCCAATCAATGAAGAAGACAGAAAAAATAATTCCTTAATTATGATTAATAAACATGGTGAGCTATTCAAGATGGATATTGAAAAACTGAAGTCAGTTAATGCTGGTTCAGGATTAATTGTTGGTACTAAAATGAAAGACATTATATTTGCTGGTATCGTTCATCATAACAATGTAATCAAAACAGTATCTAATAATGAAGTTAAGTACACATCTATAGAAGAATGTCCATCTAAAGGACGTGGTTCTTCTGGATATTTGTTACATAAACTAAAGAAAGACGATGAGATTATTTCTTGTGAAATTGTTGAAATGTCCGATGAGGTAATTTTAACAAACCGTGGTAAAAGCGGTGTTAAGAGAAAGTAAAAGGGTAGGTTGAATTTCCTACTCTTTTTTGATATAAAATATATGGAATACTATATTACTAAAAAAGGAACAATTAAAAAAGTAGAAAATAAATCAGAGAATATAGGTGCTTATAAAGGAATTTTCTTTGATTCTTTTAATGATGCTAAAGAGTTTGTGAGGAATATATATAAAACACATCTAGATGATATTGGTGTGACTCTGTGCACTCCTAATTTTGAATTCATTAAAACATTAATGGAAGACTTAAAATGCATTAGAGAGCGCTATAGGGTGCTAGATGACGATTACAAAAAATATAATTTATCATTAGATGATTATATAAACACTGATGAATGGAAAATTAGAAAACAATTATCTCAAAATTACTTCCATAAAGAAGGGCAATATTTATTTTACTTTATTGATTATCGAGACAAGAAAAATAAAAATCGTTTTATTTTCAATAAAAACAATTGTTTGTTACCAACGTATGTAGGTTTTCATGGTGCATTAGATAGAGATAAATCTAAAGATGATGAGTTAAACAATATTAAACGGCAGATTAGAGAATTAAAGACTAGTGAATTGTTAGAACTTGAAAAAGAATATCACTTTAAATTAGATAAACTAGAACAAGAATACACCGATGCAAGAATAGAGTATCTAAAATTTCATAATCAATGTAGAGAAGATGATAAAAGAAAAAACGATTTAAAGAATACAATAATAGATTATACAAATAAATATGATTCTTTACAAGAAAAAATTATCATAAATAATATGTGGTTATATTCATCATCAAAAGACAGTGGAATTATAATTAAAGATTTAAAAGATATGACCACAGATGATATAAGATATAATAATGAAAAAGGTTATAATATTTATGTAATAAGAGACAATCAAGTGTATAAAATTAAATATGTAGGAAATGCTTATAATAGAATAGCGATGATAGATGAAGAAAATAGATTAGTAAGAAATGACAGTAAAATATTAATTGATTTATATAGTGAAGGTGAACGTCTAGACTATCTAAACAAAGATTTAGGTTTCTTTGATAGAGAAGAAGAGTTCCTTAAGAAGGAAACTAAATTAAACGATAAGTTAGATAACTTCTTTAATAAAAACATAATTAAATAGTTTTGGCGAGAACGTTTTTAATGGTGCTACTGTACCACTTTTACAGCCTTAAAAAGGTGAAAAATGATAAAGCTGTATAATCTATCACTTTTAGAAAAAATACGCGCGAGAATTGATTCTACACACACTAGAAAAGGAAAGAAAATATGACAACAACAATAGAAACAATTGAACAATTAAAAAATTTTTTAACAAAGAAAGGAATCAAATTTATTCATAAAGAGTTCAATAATGGGACAATTAATTTGGTAACACATGACTATTGTCTTATAAGAGATAATTTAAAATACGATATATTAAATGTTAAAAATCAAAAATTAATTTTAAGTACAATCAATAAAATTAAAGCTTATAATTCTTTTTCTGAATTATTTTAGATATACAAGATAGGAGGTGACTCAAATGAAAAGAATACAAGTTAAAAACGCTACTAAACTGTTTACAGATGAAATGTTGATTTATTCATTATCAGATTTCTCATTTAATAAACCTATTCAAGTAAAATTTATTCTATTCCTAGTTGGATTATTTGTCATTTGGGCGCTTCCATTAATGATTATATTTAAAATTTTTAATCCACCTATGGTTATCTTGTATTTTGGACCTGTTGTTGGTGGAGCCGCATTATTTTCAGGACCATACTTTGGTGGTAAAACGTTTATCTCATGGGCTAAATGCTTTATAAAATATATTTTTAGTCCTAAAAGATACTATGATGGTCATGGAAGAAGACAATTAACAAAAGCAAAAATTAATCATGTATATGTAGTATCAAGAGAAAAAGATTTTAAAAAGTTAAGAGAGATGATAGAAGAGGAGGCAAGTCATGAGTAGAGATATTTATGGTCTATCTATGTATATAGGTGAAACGAAGTATTCACCTAAGATGCCTGTGTTCTTTGACAGCAACTATCCTGCATACATTAACAAACCACCTACAGCTGTTATTACAGGTACACTTGGTTCTGGTAAAACATTCTTTGGTTTAACAGTAGCGGCCCAGAACAGTTTAGCAGGAAAAGTTGGTGTCATTCTTGACCCAAAAGGTGATTTCAAAAAACTTAAAGTTCTTTATGATAAAGACATTATCAATAAGGTTAGTATATGGGATATTTCGGTCCATATAGATGAGCGCACAGGTAAACAATATGTAGATAAAGATACTGTCGGTATGCTTGACCCAACATGCTTTACACCTTACGATGTACAAAACGCTCAATTAACACTTGACGTTATTAAAGACCTGTTAGGTGAAGATTTAAAAGATGAACAATCAAGTATCATTTCTAACCTCGTGCGAGATTTGTGCAAAGAACCTGCACCTAGTATGAAACGACTAATTACTAAAATCGGCAGACACGAATTAGGTTCAGTACGCGCAATCGCAACAAAACTAGAATTGTTATTCTCTAGCCCAACAGCACAGATTTTAATGTATGACAGAAAAACAGAAAAGAAAACACTAAACATTAAAGACGGTATTACAATTATAAACATGTCAGCATTAACATTACCAACACAAGGTAAGCTTTTAAGTGAATGTACGTCAGAAGAAAAAATATCGCTTGTCATTATAACGTTACTAAACAGACTAATTAGAGATATTATGTTTAACATGCCTGTTAATATTCCTAAGTTTCTAATGATAGATGAGGCATGGTCTGTTGTATCTTTACCATCAAGTCGTAATATGATTAAAGAAGTTTTACTAAAAGGACGTTCTCTTAACATGGCATGTATCTTGTTGACGCAAGCAACATCTCATTTTGATTTGAACGATGGTTCAGATTTAGACGCTGGTATCTTAATGCGTTTTGCGTTTAGAAGTTATGACACAAAAGATAATATATTAACATGTCAGAAAATGAGAATTAACGAGTATCAACAGTGGGCTGGTATATTGACAACATTGGATAAAGGTGAATGCTTAATGTGTGACGCATTTGGTAGACATGGTATCGTTAGAATACGAGCGGATGAAGAGTGGACTGAAATATTTAAGACAACTCCGACGATATGAAAATGCTTAATTAATTACTACAAATATTCTTGTTTACAGACGCGCATTGTATAATATTTAAAGAAAGGAGGTAGTCACTTTGAACAGAGCAATTAAATATAAACTTAAACCGACTCAAGAACAAATTATATTTTTCGAAAAGAATTTTGGTTGTTCTAGGTTTGTGTGGAACCGGATGCTTGGCGTGTTCAAAGAAAACTTTGATAATCACGAAAACGTTGAAATACCGACACCTACCAGTCTTAAGAACGACTATCCTTTCTTAAAAGAAGTTGACTCGTTGGCTTTATGTAACGTTCAACAACAGTTTAATCAAACAAAGAGCCAATTCTTCAAATCTCTAAAAGGTGAACGTACAGGTGAGAAATTAGGTTTCCCTAAATTTAAATCTAAGAGACAACCTAAGAAAACTTACACCACTAATAATCAAAATGGCACAATCGCTATTCAAGATAACAAAATCAAACTACCTAAGATAGGACAGGTGAAGGCTGTAATTCATAGGATGCCTAAAGAAGACTGGAAGTTAAAGTCAGCAACAGTTTCATGTGATGTTGATGGTCACTACTACATCTCAATTCTTTTTGAATTTGAACAGAAGATTGAATTGAAGAATGAAGTTAATTCTGCAATAGGAATTGACTATGCATCTAATGGATTTGGAATTACGAATTTCGGCGACCAACTTAAGTACCTAAAGCACTTCTACGAAAACCAAGAGAAGTTAGCTTTGGAGCAACAGAAGTTAAGTCGTAAAAGTTTGCATTCTAAGTCATGGTACAAACAATTAAAGCGAGTCAACAAAATTCATAAGAAAATTTCTAATCAGAGAAAAAATTTTGCTCATAAATTATCCTACTTGTTAGCTGAAGAATTTGACTTAGTAGCAGTTGAAGGTATGAACATCAAAAATATAGCGCAGACACTAAATTTAGGTAAAGCAACAAATGACAATGGTTTCGGCATGTTTAGAGGCTTTCTAAAATATAAGCTTGCAGAACGAGGAAAATACTATTATGAAGTTAACCAGTTTACGCCTACAAGCACAGTATGTTCATGTTGTGGTGCGTATCATAAAGACGTTGTAAACTCCTTAGCTGTAAGGAGCTGGACTTGTCCAGATTGTGGAACACACCATGACAGAGATGTGAATGCGGCTAAGAACATATTACAACATGGATTAAATGCGTTAAACGAATTAGAAATAAAAATAGAACTAGGGCAGGAACGTCCCGAAGGATATGCTGATTTTGTAAGAGAAGTTAGAGAACACTTACAGACGACTGACTCACTTAGAGCGGTTGAACGGACACCTTTAAACAAGGAGAAGTCATCAGTCAGAAGGTCTCACTCTTTAGAGTAGAGACAAGTTCACGACAACGCCAGAACTGAATTAGTGATATATAATATGTAAACGAAACTGAGGGAAAATTCTTTCAGTTTCTTCTACTGGCCTAAGTTGTATAATAACCATGGAAAAGATTGAAAGGGGAAAGTATAATATGACACAATCTAAAATGATATTCATTGGACAGAAAGAGTTATATAATGTTTTTAGTAATTATAGTCCAGATTTGTTAGACTTTCAGAAATTTTATGAAAATATTAAACAGGTTGATGAAGACATAGATAACGAAGAATTTGACGAGAATACATGTTGTCTTATTGTTTCTTCACTTCTGTTTCACGATAATGAAGATGATTTCATTGATTTCGTAGCAAGAATAAGTGATGCAGCCGTAATGAATATTCTTCTCATTGGAAACGATAAAGATTATGAAGATGAGATGAGATACAAGGTTGAAGAAGCTCAAAAAATAAATGGAACAGATGGTTGTCCTTTCTATTTTATCAATTATGGAAATGATATGATGGATGAACTAGAAAAATCATTAAGAAACTTCGTTGGTTCAGATATTATTGATAGTGAAGTAAAGAAAAATGTATATAATGCTATTGATAATTTCATTACAATTAATAGTGATGAGGATGAAGACAATGAAGAGGATACGAACACTAACGAAGAGACAAAAAATAATAACGAATCAATGTTGAGAGGTGATGCAAAAATTATCACAATTACATCATCTAAAGGTGGTGTTGGTAAATCAACAAATACACTTCTTATTGCATCTGGAATTAAGAGATTTTATCCTAACAAGAGTGTATGTATTGTAGACCTTGATATTACTGGTGGCCAACAATATTTCTTAAACAGTGCTCCTAGAGATGCTAAAACTGTTCTAAACATTTTAGAAGAAGATACCGTTACAGAGGATGTGGTATTTGACACCATGTGGCATTCACCAACAGGAATAGATTTCTTGTTTGCTCCTAAGAGCGCTAAGAACATTGAATACTTAACACCTCAATTGTATGAAGATATTTTAAATGTTTTGAGTAATTTGTATGACATTGTTTTAATTGATACTAATGCAGGTAATGTTAGTGATATTACTGAACAGGTTACATATAAAATGGCTGATACATTTGTTGTGGTTACAGAACCAACAACGACAAGTTTAGCTATTTGTGCAACATTAATTAATCAAGAATTATCAAAGTATGATGGTAAATCTTATGTAATTATTAATCGTGTATATAACATTTCAGAGAAGAGTGCGATGTTGATTGAAAAAGCTTATAATGAAGATGATATTGCGGGAATCATTCCTCTACGCTCAGACATCATCTTAACAGCTTATGAAGATGGTAAATTAAATGATGTATTAAATAATTCAGAATTTGCAGAATCATATAAATCTATCATTGATAAAATACTAGGAGAAAATAATGGTTAATTACATTCTATTATTTTCTCTCACTCTTTTATCATCAACAATGGGCAATGTTAAGAATATTTTATTAATTAAAGGTAATAAAACAACACAATATATTATTACGTGTATTGATGCGTTAATATATGCATTCTTGTTAAAATCAATCACATCTGACAACACAATTTACGCTGTTATCGCATTCGTATGTGGTAAAGGTTTCTCTATCACATTGACAGACATAATTATGTCTAAAATTAGTAAGACGGTATATCTTGCTCACCTATATGAAAGAAAAGACAAGACAGAAGAAATAGTAGATTATTTAACTATTAAAAACATTTCATTCACAATTTTTGAGGGTGATTATGTGAACGGTACAAGGTACATGTTTACAATGCACCTAAATAAAGACCAAATAAATGAATTAAGAAATTATTTAACAGATGAACTTAAAATACAAAATATTACAATGGATGTTTCAGAAGTTAAAGTTAGCGGGCATATAGAAAGTAAGGTATAATAGAATTATGACAAGAAAAGATTGGAAAGGACGACCATATATTTTTAATGGTGATGGAACGTTCTATGAATTTGATGGAAACATCGAAGTGTATAAAACATGGAGTGACATAACTGTAGCATCTCCTAATAAAATTTTAGAAATAAGAAATAAATATAATTTTGAGACTCAAAAACAGATTTTCCATTTCTTATGGTTATTACAAACAAGTACAAATGGATTGGTGCATTATTCAGATGGAAAACAAAAAGAACGAGTCGAAAAAGCAATTCAAAAAGGTATTGCAAAGTATAATAAAATTAATCACTATAAGGTTGGAATGATTATTCTTGTAGACACAATGTATATGATTGGAGAATCTGAAAAATATTTTTTACCAAAAGCGCAAATAACATTAATAGAACAATTGACAAAAGACGCTATCGTTATTATGGATGATGAATATTATCATAATAACTCAAACAAACTAGATTTAAGTAAAATAAACGAACTTAGAGTTATTGCAGATTATGACATTCCATCATGTTTAGATAGGAAGAAAGATGATAACAGACCTATTTATATTTTGGGTAGTAGAAACATTTTTAGAAAATTATACAAATACGTAACAGATTTATATGTTACATATACAGATGTAATTCATACACCAACAATCAATAGTCATTTCTTTACAAATATTAATCTAAATATGTTTAATATGGAGAGTACAGAATCAGTACAAACACAACAAGGTTTATTACAACCGACACATTTGACTAAAAAGAAAAACATAGATATTAGATGGAAAGAAAATGTTTTTGACTGTAGATACAGATAAATAAACTTGCTTATGTAAGCAAGTTTTTTGATATATATAACATAATCAAGAAAGGAACACATGTATGGAAAAGAAAGAGTTTAGTATTCCTGCAATTGGAATAGTAGATAATATTGTAATTACAAAAGATGAGACATGGGCATATTATATTATCGCTGAACATCCTTATTTATTTTTAGATATGCAAGGTAGAGCGAATTTCTTTATAGAAACAATTAATACGTTGGGTGAGTTAGCGAGAAATGGAAATAAAATTATGGATTGTCATTTGTTGATTTCTAATCAAGAAATAGACCCAGAGCCATGGAGAAAAAATACAACAAATATCTTTTACGCTATTAATAACGATAGTAGTTCTAGAAGAAGATTTGAAAATTATGTTAGAAAACAGACAGCTGAATTAGAAAATGAAGGATATTACCAGAGAAAAATTATGCTTGGTATTAAACTAACAAATAGATTGTCTGTAGAAGATGCAATTAAAAATCCATTAGAATTTGGCTTCGGTGATTTATTTCATTCTCTATATTCAACAATTAAAAAAGCATTATTCTTCAAAGAGCTAGAAATATCTAAACAAGAAACAGATAATCTAAAACAGATTGAAGAGACAATTTTCACTCAATTGACAGGAGGAATCTTTGCTGCAAAGAGACCATCTTCTGAAGAATTATTATTAGCAATTAAACGTAGATTATATCCAGCGATGCCAACACCTTATCTTGAAACGGACTATCAAAACAGACTTGGTTATTATGATATTGTATATGAAACTGGTGCAGAGATTGAAGAATTTCCTAGATACGTTAAAATCACACAAAACCACAGCGGTGTAGATTTTACAGGATATAGAGCAACATTAAGTTTTAGTAAATTTCCAAAAGACCTGGCATTTCCATCTGCTGTTCCACCATTTTATAATAGAGATATAATTTTACCATTTACAGTAAATGCAAGATTCCAAATGATTCCAACATTGAAAATGAAACAAAAGTTGGAGAAAAAAGAGCAGGATTTAAAAGATGAATTGAACAACTTAAGTAATTCACAACAAAGAGTTTCAACTGCTATCGTAAAGAAAGAACAAGAACGACACATGGTTGAGTTAGACTTAGAGGAAGATAGTTTACCATGGTTAATCGGTTCTTATCGTTTAACTGTTGAGGCACAAAGTTATGAGCAGCTAAAGGAATTTATTGCATACATTAAGTTAAATTATTCTAACAATGATTTTACATTAAGGTGGACTAATGGTGACCAGTTGACATTGTTGCAAGAAGAGTTTCCTGGTGGTAAATTAAAAATTAACGATTTTAGTCAGACAACTAATTTAGCGTTGTTAGGATTATCTGGTTTTAATATAGGTATTGGTGATGTAGGAGACCCTATTCCATCACTAAACGGAAAGGTTGAAAAGTTATAATATGAAAGGGATGTTAAAAAGATTTATCACAAGCGCAATTATGTTATTAATTGTGTTTGGTATGATTGTTGGTTTTATTCAACTAAACAACATAAAAAATGTCAGCGATTTCATTCATTATGGTAGAGCAAAGGGTGCCGAATGGAGTAAATGTATTAATGACTCTCTAACGTCCGGTGAGTTAAAATGTAATTTAGGACTAAAGGTTGGAAATTATATTGAATCTCAAGAACAGGCTGATGACATTAATAACAACTATGATACGCATTTAGTTTATGAACAACAGAAAACACCTTCTGAAATAAATAAGGATTTAGGATTAAATATTGAATCTGCGTATGAATCAAGTTTACAGAAGATGTCTGCAACAGGAATGTCAAAAGAAGCTGCTGAAAAGATGTTAAACTCAATCAATATTGTAGATAAATACAATGAATCTGCAAGATATAACAGAAAAGAATGGAAACATTGGTCAGCACAAAATGGTAATACATGTTGGAATACTAGAGAACAGGCATTATACAATCAAGGTAAAAATGTTGTACTTTTAGATAAGAACAAAAAAGAAACAACAGATATTAATAAAGCATGTTCAATTAAATCTGGAACATGGGTGGACCCTTATTCAGGTGAAACATTTACAAATCCTGGAGATTTAGATGTTGACCATACAGTACCATTAAAAGCCGCTGCTAAAATGGGTGCACAAGAATGGAGCGAAGAACAAAAGGAAATTTTCGCTAACGATTTAAATTCTGTTTTAGTTGTAACAAGCGCAAAGCAAAATAGAGCAAAAGGTGCCAAGACACCTAGTGAGTGGATGCCTGAAAAAGAAGAGTCTCATTGTGATTATGCAAAAATTTATATTGAGATTGTAAATAAATATAAATTAAACTTAACACAGGCTGATAAAGACGCTCTGGCAAAAGCATTGACAACATGCAAGGTGTAGATAAAGATGCACTCGGCTAAAGACCGAGTACCTTTCTAAGGTACGATTGTTTACAAGACTAAGGCTAAAGAAATTTAACCTACGATAGTTAGAAGAGACACATACACACCCTCGGTTGAATGCTCAAGACCGTCGATCTGTGATTACTGATTAAGTTGAGTTGAGAGTGCTAAAATAACTCTGTGTCAGTAATTTCAAAACTCTAATTATCTTTGTCGATGAGAAGACCGACGCCAACTTTGGTAACAGAAGTTGGTTAGGCGCTACAGTTCGATGAGTACTGTCTTAAAGAGTAGAACTCATTATCAACGAAAGGAGTTGAAGTGTGATGTTAGTATACATATTGAAACAAAACGGACAACCTTTTATGCCAACAGAACGCTTTGGCAAAGTTCGTAGATTATTAAAAGAAAAGAAAGCAAAGGTTGTTCGTAGAGAACCTTTTACCATTAAACTACTTTATGAACCTGAAACAGACGTAGTTCAAGAGTGCTACTGTGGTGTAGACACAGGCTCAAAACATATTGGTGTAGCGGTTGTTGGTAATGACAGAGTGTTGTACCAATCGCAAACTGAATTAAGAACTGATATTAAGAAAAAGATGGACCGTAGACGTGCATTTAGACGCAATAGAAGAATCAGGAAAACTCGTTACAGAAAGTCCAGATTCTTAAACAGAAGAAACTCTATCAAGAAAGATAGACTTCCACCTTCAGTAAAGCATAAAGTTCAGGCCCATATAGACGAGATTGAGTTCTGTAAAAAGATACTTCCTGTTTCTGATTTAATTTTAGAAGTGAGTCAGTTCGACACTGCTTTGATGGAAAATCCTGGTTTAATCAATGAAAAGGTAAGACGCTGGGGTTATCAGAAAGGATTTAACTATGGTTACTCTTCTAGACGTGAAGCAATTCTTCATAGAGACAACTACACTTGTCAGTGTTGTGGAAAGAAGAACTGTAGACTTGAAGTTCATCACATTAAATTTAGACGTGATGGTGGAACAGATAACGAAGAGAACCTTATTACTCTATGTAAAGAATGTCATGACGGGGTTCATGTAGGTACTGTGGTTTTAAATAAAAAACCTAAGAAGAGTAAAAACTTGAAGTATGCAACTCACATGAGTATAATCAGAAGTTGGTTGTTACGAGAATATCCTGATGCGATTGAGACATTCGGTTTTGTTACAGCAGAAAACAGAAATCATCTAAACTTACCAAAAGACCATTATATAGATGCATGTGTAATCGCAAGCGGTGGTTTGGAGTTTAAGGGGTTAGATGTGATTCATAAAAAGAGAAGAGTATCAGTTCAAGATAGAGTTTTAACAGATGGTATTCGAGATGAAAAGAAACTTCCAACAGGAAAAGTTCATGGATTCAAGAGATATGATAAGGTTAAGTATCTGGATGAGATTTGTTTTGTAAAAGGGAGAAGAACCAGTGGCGGCTTTGTGTTAATGGATATAGACAATAACTCTATTGATTTTAGAGATAAAGGAGGAACATTGAATCCATCTTATAAATATCTCAAAAGAATAAATACAAGAAAAAGTGTTTTATGTATACACCGAAGAATAGAAAGAGAGGAATAACTTATCAATGTATTAAGTTAAAAACGTAATACTTTGATAAGTCAAAAATATGAAAGTAATTACACAAGAAGATATTGATGCTTTAAAACTAGAAAACAAGCAGAATATTTTGGCTGGGATAGGCCAACAAGGCCTAATTAAACTCTTTCAAAATCAACCAAAATTCAAACCTATCGAGCCAAAGAAAATTGCATTAGACCAACAAATTGCAATTACATTATCTGAAAATGAAAAACAGAGACTAATACAAGATAGAGAAAGAATTAGAGAGTTAGGAAAGCTACCAAGTATCTCAAGTTATATAAGAAAGAAAATCTTACTTCAACTTGATATAGAACAATGGAGAACATTTGCAGAACAAGGATTAAAAAATCTAGACAATAGTGATTCTGAATCTAAAACATTGCAAAAACAAAAAATTAGATTAATTAATAGTATAGACCAATTAGATGATATTGTTAAAGATGATATAAATACAGAAGAAATAAACAAGTTAAAAAAGGAACTAGAAGAAATTGAAAATCGTTTAATGTTGTTAAAGTCAACAAAACAAGAAAAACGTATTTATCGATTATCTGGTAATATTACATTTAATGAAGCAAATTTTGTGAGATGGAGAGCTGCAAGATTATCATTATCTTTGGCTGATTATATAAGATTTATATTGTTTGATTATCAACCAACTATTGATGATAATCACATGTCAGTTGAATCAAGAAAAAGATTTTATGTATCAATTTTAGAAGTTGCACAAAATGGATGGGGAAATCCTCCTGTAGTAAACGAGTGTCCTAATTGTGCAAGATATTTAGATGATATTAAAAAACTACAAGAACAGATAGAATATCTAACAAATGAATTAAGTAAATATCAATAAGAAAGGGGATGATATATTATGTTTCTAAAAAGAAGTAAAGTTGTCTTATTTTCAATTATAGCTTTTATAACATGTATCATATCTCTTTCAACAATTCAAAGCGCTGCATGGGCAAACATGTGTAGTAGTACAGGTTCAGCAAACATGGCTAAAACAAGAAATGCTAATGCAATTTCACTACAAGCTGCACAAAGTCCATTAAAAGATGTCGTTAACAGAAAATACACCGGCGTTGAATTGTTTGAACAATCTGTAAATTATGCTATCGTAAATGGTGATAGAAATGATAATGACTGGTTTAGAGCAAATAGAACATCTGTAATAGATATTCTTGAAGCTGAAGCAACACCAAATCAAGAAGCAATTGATAGAGTTAAACAAACTGGACAAAATCCAATGTGTGTTGTTGGTGGTTTTGCGACAACAATTCAATCAACATTTTTAGGCATCACTAAATTTTTAGCAAAAATCACAGCAGATATTATTCAAATATTTTTTGATAGTTCATTAATATGTGATGGCTCAGGAAAATCATGTTACATTGATTTGATTAAAATTGGTGGTGGTACAGAAGGTGGTAATGGAGGAATTATTGGACAACTAACACGAGGAGTGTTTATGCCGATGTCCATTTTTGCATTCATCTCTGTAGCATTATGGTTATTATATAATGCATTATGGAAAGGTGAGCTAAGAAAAGGGTTGGGCGGATTGTTATGGGCCTTAATGTCATTTATGATTGGTATAGGAATTATGATTGCACCAGTAAAGGTTGCTAAAATACCACAAGAAGGTGTAAATCTTATTAGTTCATGTATATTTAATGTAATGACTGGTGGAAGTTGTTTAGATAGTGGTGAAAAATTACAAGAACAACAGAAAGAACAATTCTGTACAGCATACGGAGATACAGACAATGCTAACCTTAAAAATCAATTCGCTGTAAATAGTTTATCATGTAACATTATAAAAGGTATTGCTATTGATAGATGGTCTGAACAACAATTTGGTAGAACATTTAATGAATTATATACAATGAACGCTCCTGATGGATATAATGTTGTTCCTCCTGAAAATCTCGCAGGAAAACCTGAAGACTATTGTGTAAGTATGTTTTCTGTAGAATCTGCATTAAGTAAAATTCAATCTAGTTATTCAGGTACAACACCTAAATTTACAGACGGTAATGGTAATGCTAAAGTATGTAATATTGCTGCAGCTTATTTAGCGAATGCAACAATAGGTAATTTTGGTGAAACGTCAGCATTGACACAAGAATACGAATCAAAAGATTCTAGAATTGTTACAGGACAATCATACGTAATGGCAACACTTGCTAAGAACGAAGATATGTGGAATGCTATGACAGGAAGTGGAAGAGACCTCATTGGATTGTTTGGTGTATTATCAGCATTATTTACGGCACTAGTATTCTTACCGGTTGTGTTAAGTGGTTTATCATTTAAATTTATTTCAATGGTAACGATTATGCTAGCACCTGTATTTATATTATTTAGTATTCATCCAGGTAAAGGTAAGAAGATTTTCTTAGGTTGGCTACAAGGTTTCTTATCAGCATTGATGAAATATTTTGCTGTAGGTATATTAGTTATTGTAATGACAAATATTTATGGTGCCGCATTCGCAAATCTTAATGGAACACTATTATTGATTGTTTCTATGATATTAGCATTAACATTTATTAGTTATAGAAAAGAAGTTGTAGACCTATTAGGTAAAGTAGACTTAGGTGGAACACAATTAAGTAACGCTTTAGGTGATAGATTAGACAAAATTAAAGACAAGGTTGGAGACTACGGAAAAGCTGCTGTTGCTGGTGGAATTGCTGGTGCAGTTACTGGACAAGGAGTTATGTCTGGTGTTGGTGAAGGATTAGCTATGCAAGCAAGTAGAGGTAGTGGTTTAATTGCATCTGGTGTAAGAACGGCTAGACGATTAAATAACCAAGCAACATCTTTAATTGATAAGACTAATAGAGACATGAATGAAGCTAATAGAAACGCTGAAAACAAAGAGTTCTTAAATAACTTAAATAAAAATAATCAGATTAATAATGATAGTTATGGAAGTGAAGAAAATAAACAATATCTTGAAAATGATTTATCTATCGAAGAATCAAGAATGAAAGAGATGAGTGCTTCTAGCTTATCCTATTTCATGAAAGATTTGAAAGATGAGGTACATGAAATGTCCCCAGAAGATGTTCAAAAACATTCTGAAGATATTAATAGACGTAAAGATATGTTATCTTCATTAAATGATAACGTTGTTAAGGATGGTGTCTTTAAGGGTAAGAGAAACTTTGTTGATAGCGAAGTAAATAAAGCTCAAAAGAATATTGATAGTCACGCATCAACTATTGAGAATGAAACAGAGAGAAATAATTTCTTAAAAGAAAATTCTAAGAAGATAGATGAATATAGAAATACACTAAGAGATTCTATTCAAGTTTCTCGTGGCGAAATTCAAAATGTTGACACTAAGAAGATGCTCGATTTTGGAAAGAATTTTGAATTCGGAACAAATGAAAAGAGTCAAAACAATCAAGAAACTGCTGAAAATTAAAAGGAAGAGAAAATATATCTCTTCCTTTTTTATTATGTATAAATGATGCTAGAAGCATTCTAGCAGTTGTTTTGATTAAAGGTGATAGATTATACAGCTTCTTCATTTTTGACCGTTTTAAGGCTATTTTTGTGGTACAGTAGCACTATCAAAATCGCTCTCGCATCTTATCAAAATAAAGAAAAAGACTAGATTTTACTCTAGTCTTAGTTTTGCTTTGGTGCCTCTACAAAATCATATCTACCATTCCTAATCATATAGTCCTCTGATTTAAGAATGTTTAAATATTCTTCTGGAATGTCATTATAAATTTTGTATCGCTTTTCGTTATCAAGATAACTATGTCCTTGCACATATAGTGAATACACCGCACGAGGACACTCTTCATTATAACTGTAATATTCACCTTTATAATTTGATTTACATGTTTCGGTATATGTTTTTAATGTCGCAATACAATTGTCTCTAATATGAGCTTTTTCTTGAGGTGTAATATTTTCACTGTAACGTAACGTGTTATAAAAAGATGTTGTTTTATTCATGAATTCTGTCTTATCTTTATTGTTATTGATTTCATGCATAATCTCACTTCCCATATCAGAAACATTGCGTAATTTATTAAAATTTTCATCTGAAAGTCTATTAATTGAATATAGATTATCTACAAGACTATTAAACTTCCATACTGAGTCCTTGATATTTTTTCTTTCTTTACTTTTTTCTCTTAAATTTCTAATCTCATTTTTGTCCAATTTACCACTTCTCTTAAGATACTTAATCGCCTCTTCTCTTGTATAAGTATCTGTATCATGTAAGAATTTATCTGTATAGTGACCATCTCTAGCCATTGTACGTCTTACATGATTAGCTGAATCATTAGACAATTCTTCTAAGTTGTAACCATAATGGGCAACCAATGCTCTAATTGCAGAGTTTGGATGTTTTGCTAAAATATCATGATTCTCATCAACAAACTCTTTTGAGATTTCTAATCTATCAAAATCTGGTAGATTTAACATCTTCGTTGAATTAATGTTTCTATATTCACTTAATGGTTCTTCTACTGCTGCTAAAACTTCATTTACTTTATCTACTCTCTCGTAAAATTGATTGTCTGTTTCATCTGGTTGTTTATGAATTAGGTGATTACAATTTCCATGTCCTGGATTTTGCGCTGTACATAATGTAATGTTACCTTTTGAATTTACTGCTAATACTCCTCTTGCCATATTTTTAATTATTTTCCTTTCTTTATATAATATATCGCATTCTGACTAACATCATGTGCATTCCTGTGCATATTAAAACTATTTATATTAATCATATCATTAGCTATAATAATCACCTAGAAAAGCACTAAATCACCATATAAAATACACAATCAAAAAGTGATATAATAACAGTATAAGAAAGGACTTATAATTAAAATAATGAAGAAGTTATTTACAACAGTATTGATGGCTGCTTGTTTAGTTGGTTGTTCTAAGCCTGTACAAGAACAATCTATTGAGGAACCATCTCTTAAAACATCGTTTTATGTTTCAACAGATACAGGAAAGATTATTTCTGAAGAAGAAGTAAAAGACAAAATGGTTATTGATTGGTATTATGATGGAGCATGTGGTTCATGTCAATACATCGACACAGAATTAGCAGACTCATACACTGATACATTAACAGAAGGAAAAGTTGTAAAATATACACCAACAGCATTTATTGGACAGGATGAAAATTCATACTCTGCACAATACGCAGGTTATCAATTAGCAGTAAATGAAGTTGACCCTGAGCATGGTGTAGATTTCATGAATAAAATGCTAAACTACTTAGATACAACGATTGATAGAAAGAACTTTAATGAAGATACATTCAAGACAAGATATTTATCAATTAATGGTACAAATGAAGATTTATTCAAACAGATTTCTGAAAAGAAAGACGAATATGTAAAAGAAGTTGTTAAACACTCTCAAGAGCTATTACACTCAAAGGAACTTGCAGATAAGATTCCTGAAGGAACAAGTAATTTGTATATTCCATTTATCGTTCCGGGACATGCTGAAAAAGGAATTGTATTTAATAATATTGAAACAGAAGAAGATATGAAAAACTTATTAAAGAACATAATTACAGAGCAAGTTGAAAAAGATAAACAGTGGGAAACCGAACAAGCAGAAAAATTAGAACAAGAAACACAAGCAAAAGAACAAAAAGAAAAACAAGAGAAACAATTATTAATGATTGCGGGTATATTAGTAGCAGTTTCAATTATTGGTGTTTCTATTATAGTAATTAAAAACAAAAAGAAGAACTAGAAATTAATCTAGTTCTTTTTTATTTCTATACTATTTTAATTAGCAACCAGAAGCTTCAGTTGTTGTATAGGCTGGCTGGTCTTCTACCCATACATTATCATATACTGCAGGAACATATTCTGTATCTACCTGTACTTGCTGTACAGAATAACTGAAGTCATCATCTTGACTTAAGAATTCATTTACGCTATTATATGTACGACCAGTCTGACCACCAACCATCTTTGTTTCATAAATAGGCTTGTTATATGCAGGCATAATTTCACGTTGCTCATAGTGACCTACTGCTGGATGTGTTACAGTTGTATATGTAGGAACACATGGAGCAGGAACATTATTATTAGATGTAGAATTAGAAGTTGTGTTATTAGTTGTTGTAGATGTGTTATTAGAAACGTTATTAGAAGCTGTATTCTTTGTTTCTTCTACAGTTGCATCATTAGATGGTGCTACAGTAGCTTCAGGCTTAGCATCAGTCTTCTTCTCATCGGACTTCTTGTCGTCATTTTTCTTGTCATTAGACTTCTTATCTTCCTTAGTGGAAGTTTTCTTTTCGTCTTTTACTTCTTGCTTAGTTTCTGCAACATTAGGCTGTTCAATAGTCTTAGGCTTATTTAATACAATAACTGTACCAATAATCGAAACTGTAATTAATAGTAATAATGCAATTGCTAACTTCTTATGGTTCTTAATAGTATTTATAATCTTATTCATAAAATATACCTCCGTAATTAACTTACATTATCATTATACCATACGTTTTTCTATTTGTAAATAGTTTTTTGCATATTTTTTAAAAAATTTTCATAAAATTAAAAAGGGTGATTTAGTCACCCTTTAAATTACTTATTTTCTTTCTTTTTAGATAAGATTACTACACCTAATGCTACTACTGCAACAACCGCAATTCCTGCGAATACTAAAGCATTAGACTTAACACCTGTAGGTGGTACCTTATCATCGAGAACGGTAATAGTAACTTGGTCTACACCTAACTTATCTTTACCTGTTCTCTTAACCGGGTACTTCTCAGTAGATAATGTATATCCTTCTGGAGCTTTAGTCTCCATTACGTACATTTCATTATCTTGGTCATAAGCTAACTTGAATGTAACTTTACCATTTTCGTCTGTAACTCCAACAGCGTCCTTACCATTCTTATCCTTAGCAACTGTACCGTCCTGATTATATACTGTAAACTCGGCACCCTTTAATACCTTACTTGTGTTATCCTTATCTGCCTTAACGATAGATAATTCTAAGTCCATAGATACTGTAACTGTCTGATTTTCATCAGTAATATCTTTATGACGACCTACTAGCAAGTCACCTAAGTAAACTTCTTCGAAAGCTACTAACTTATGTCCAGCATACTTAGAAGGATTAATTTCTGTATATGTCTTAACTTCACCATTTGGTGATGTAACACTAACTGTTGTTACTTGTTCAACAACAACTCCATTTTCATCCTTAACAAGTTCGAATTCTTCAGGAGACATCTTACGTAATTCTTCGTCTGTCTTTCCAGCAGGTTTAATAGCATAAGTTGTCTTAACTGTATATTCTTTAGCTGTTACAAAGTGGTCATAAGGCATTGTATCTTCAATAGTTTGTTTTGTCTTGCTACCATCTAATACATTCTTTTGACTTTCTTTCTCAAGAGCCTTAGTGCGAATCTTCATTTCCTTAACAGTAACATTTGTGGCAACCACGTTAGCTTCAGCTTCACTAGAAATTTCAAAATTTGTATATTGATTAATGAAATATCCTTCTGGAGCCTTAGTTTCAACTAATTTATATGTACCTGTCTGTAATGCATCTAATGCAGAAGTATAAGCACCATTTTCATCAGTAACAATTGTTTCAACTGATTGTTCACCAGCTTTGATAATTTCTGATGTACCATCTTTATGATTAAACTGAACATCATAATTGTTAGCATTTAAAATCTTAAACTCGGCAACACCTACAGGTTTGTTTGTATCTTCATCAACCTTTTGGATTGAGAAACCTGAACGCTTAACACCTTCTTCAATAGTATATTCATTACCACCAACTAAACGTGTTAGTCCTGTAGCTTGCTCATCAACAATGTTGAACAATGCAATACCATCTGAAACTTCTTCGTTATTAGCATTTAAAGTTTTATTCTTTAAAGTATAACCATTAGGTGCCTTAGTTTCTTCAACTGTAACTGTTCCTAAAGGTAATGTAGGTAATCCATTATTTAAATAGAAGTCATCACCAGAAACCTTATGTTCATCAGATAACGCTGTCATATAACGTCCGTTATTGGCGATAGTCTTAATTACCCAAGTACGAGTAGCTGTTTCAGGAAGAGTCTCCTTAGTGTACTGTCCAGCATAATATTTAACAGTAAATTCTGCTCCTTCAAGAGGTGCTGGATTTTCAACATTTTCAGCTGACTTCTTAGTTAATTTAATAGCGACAGGGTCATTCATTGGTTCTTCATTAGAAGTAATATTCCATGTTGACTTGTCATAAGGTGATACGATATGAACCTGTGGGTCTAACTTAAATCCCTTAGGAGCCTTAACTTCCTTAACATATAGATAAGGATTAGCGCCATCAAATGGAATTTCATTAGGTGTTACAACATTTCCATCAACATCTGTAGTAAGAGTCATCAATGGTGCATCACTTAAGTCTTGCTTACGATGTACCTCATAAACTGCTCCACTTAAGTCCTGTGCATAGCAACTATTATTCTTTGTAACATCTGGCATAGTGTTAACCTTCTGAACATTGATTTTTACATTAGGTGGCACTGGCTCACCTTCAGCAACTGCCCATACAATCATAGTTAGGTTAGTATCAGCGGCTTTAGCTACACCGTACTGTTCTAACCAATCTCTCCAGTTAGTACCTGTTGCTCCATCAGCATTATTATATGTTGTAGACCAACCAGTATTGTCTGGCAACTCTGTAGCTGTACCAGGACGTGTTCCTGCAAGACGCATTACATTTGCTTTTGTATCATAAGCAGCCATCATATTAGAGCCATTGTCGTAATAAATACTTGTTACACCAACAATTCTTGCACGTCCTGTTGAAGAACGAGCTTGAGCATCAGCCAATGCTTCACGAGCAGCTTCTTGATAAATATCTAGATATGCACGTGCTCCATTATAAGGGTTTGGATTCATTGTCTTACCAATTGTTCCTTCGATACGCGCCTGCATATCGTTCATGGATGCTTCGTTCCAACCTTGAATAGGTTGACCGTCTGCTCCCCATTGGTCAAACCACACTGTATATCCTGGGTTGTCACCTGTTACATGACCACCACCAGAACCACCTGAGCCAGAACCACCGTTAGCAGACACTGACTGCATAACACCACTTGCAAGTGATAACACTGTAAATGCAGATAGTGCCATGGTCATAAATTTCTTTCCTAAATTTTTAATCTTCATATTTTTCCTTTCTTTAAAATATTTTTCGTTATTAAGATGTAATAGACTTAACTCCATTACTGACTATTATGATGCTGTGTTTGTTTTCACAAACATTTTTCTTGGGAACGTTCAGTTTACTCTCATCCTCTTGCAAGAACTACCATCCCTAAACTAATTTACCACGGTTGCATCTTTCCGAAGTACAGTTAACGTCAGTACTCATGACAATTTTACTTGTTACATGTTTTTTATATCAGTTTTTCAGCTATCACACTTAACACATTTATATTATACAACAATCTCAAGAAAAAACAAGAAGAGTTAGAAATAATCTAACTCTCTTTAATTAAATGGTCAAAATAAGATTGGTCTGGAGCATGATTTCGTGCTTCCTCATAACTTATTTTATCTTGTTTATATAGATTTATTAACTTATGTTCCATTGTTTCCTGTGCGGCTTCTTGAATTTCTCTAATAGTGTTTATCTTATCTTCTTGAATTAATTTTCTTATTTCATAAGTAATAGGTAATATTTCTCTAACAGGAAAACGTTTAGTTCCTTCTTTATTTTTAACGAGAACCTGATTTATAATGCATCTTAAGTTATCACCTAATGTGCTTAATACTCTCAGCTGTTCATTTCCTTTATATAAGTTTCTAATACGATTTAATGTGACAACGTTATTAACTGTATGAATAGTCGATACTGCTAAATGTCCCGTTTCAGAAGCTCTAAGTAACTCGTCAACCTCATCTCTATCACGAACTTCACCAATCATTATAATATTAGGTGCACTTCTCATTGCACTAGTAAGACCACTCCCAAAAGTTCTACAGTCATCAGGAACACTTCTTTGAACAACAGTTCCTAATCCATTATCTGGGTAAACATATTCAATAGGTTTTTCAATTGTAATAATCTTTTTCGCTTCATGCAACTGAATATCTCGAATAATCGAAGCAAGAGTACTTGACTTACCAGAACCAGTTGCCCCACACACTAAAATAACACCAGCACTGTTATCAAAATATCCTCTAACTTCTTCACTCACATCAGCCTCTTTCAAACTAAAAATTTTATCGTTGATAGTTCTAAAAGTCATCTGAGTATAACCGAAAGTTCTACCTAAATTAATTCTAAATCTTCTACCTTTATAAGGTCCATATTGGATAGAATAGCTACCATCAAACTCAAAATCTCTTGCATAATAACCTCTATTTTCATGAGTAAGAATACTTGTTACAAGCATCTCAGTAATTTCTCCATCAATAACAGGAAAGTCTTTACATTTCACAATATCACCTAAAACAGAGTAAGTAACATCTTGATTAGGAATGATATGAGTATCGCTTGCACCAATTAGAATTCCATAACTTAACACTAAATCTAAATTAAAATTGCCTATCCAACCACTTAAAGAATAATCATTACCAAGTTCATCTCCATAGAAAGGACATTCACTAAATTCTTTTTTTAAATTAAACAATTCCTCATTTCTTTTAAAAGGCATAGTCTAAATACTCCATTTATTTTCATTAATATCTACTAGTCCGTCTTTGTTAATCATTGGTACAATATCGTATCTAGTAAAGTTAATCTGTTCTGCACATTTCTGAATTCTCTCAGCAATCATTTTATCGCTAGTAATATAAATCACTTTACTAAAAACTCTGTTATCAGTTTTATACATACCGAGTTTCCTAATATATTCCTCTTCTGTTTTAATCGTTTTTTCGACCTCAATGGCAATAGAATTAGGACTACCATCTTTATTTCTATCACGTCTAACCACAATATCAGGTAGAACATATCCTTGTCCAATACCATCATACATTAACATATATAGATACTCATTACCAACTTCAAACTCAGGACTTGAGTCATATTTTCTTCCGTTATTTTCCCAGTCTCTCCAAGCGGTTTCCCAGATATTTTTAATAATTCTAGAAGTCTCGCCTTTATAATTATCTTTTACCCATACAGCACCTCTAGCCTCATACAATTTACTCCAGTAGCTACTCATCATATCCATTTCAGGAATAATATGTTCACCTTTAACTTTTTCACCTGTAACATAATTAGTTCTATTATATACAGGATAATCATCTAAATTTAAAATATTCAAGCAACCACTATATAGACAAGCGATAACATGGTTTACATAAATACGTTCAGCAAGACTACCTAAACCAGCTTGTTCACGTTTCACAGTTTTACGATTACTACCAATAAGAGCTCTACCTAAATTGGTTAAAATCCAAACACCAGGAGAGTTAAATACTTGTAAACATCTAGTAATACCCATTCTCTGCAACTTCAATAGTTGTTGGTAAATACTACTCTTCGTTCTTCCTGTTGCATACATTAAATTATTTAAACTCGCTAATTTCACAATATCAATAAAGTATAAAATATCTAAATCTCCAAAAGAAATATAACTCTTACGTTTTCTATTTTTTCCTTCATTAACACTTCGTTTACCAGAATAATAACCAACACTCAATAACTTAGCTTTTTCCTTTTCAGATAAATTACTATCAGGACTTAACAACTCTTCAAGTAGTTTTCTATCTATTCCAAGGAAATGTAATATATTCTTTTCATATACTCCAGTCTTATTATACTTTCTTAAAAAGTCACTAGTATCATCTTTTATAACGCTCTCGCGAATCTGTTCTTTACCTAATCCTTTTAGTTTAACTAACTGCTCTTCATATCCCTTACGATAAATATTTTCAGTATCAACAACTTCTCCACTCTTTACAGCATTAACTATATTAGATAAATTGTTTCTACCTCTTTTAGCTCTCTTATGTTTAAAGTATTCAGATAATGTAACACCACTAGAATTAATAACTAAATCAGCTTTATCTCCAACAAGAGCTTTACTACCTAACTCTTCTACTTTATATAACAGGTCATCTTGTTCAAATATCTTAGGACTATCTTCTTTAACAGTCTTATCAACAATATCTTCTTTATTTATATTATCTTTATCTAACTCAACCTTTATTCCTCTACCTTGCTTAAGTCTAATAGGTTTAATGTATTCTAATTCTAACTCATCTTGACTATCTTCTTGCTCTCTCTTATCATTCTCTTCATCTCTAATAATATCTAATATGTCATCAATTTCTTGCTCTTCTACTCTCCTAGCATCACTTTGTAACAAATTATCAAGATAGTCTGAAAAGTTTTCATTTCTATTTTTCATGCATTGACACCTGCCTTTTTTCCACATTTTCCTTTGATAAATATATCAATAAATCGTACTTTCATAATACAGTGTGTTATAGATAAATAAATTATACTGCAAAACTTTAACATGACTAGGTTTTTTACCCCTTCCAACACACGCAACATTTTTGAATCCCTCCTCTCCCCTCCTCATACCTTACACAATATCCATCATGCATGCTGTCTCCTGTGCTATCTATGACTCCGGAGTTCGTCGGAGATTCACTCTCGTATTCCTGTACGAGAGCTTGTAGAGCATTGTGCAGAGCAAGCATGACAAGCAACGGATGTTGAGCAGACGTTGCAAGACCACGGCAGAGTGAGCTCTGCCTAGAAGTACGCTGTACAGGTACAGAGCACAGAGTAGCAAGTATCATGTAGAGTATGCATAGTGACACGAAGCACGAGATGAGAAGTATACATGTACAGTAGGGAAACGTGTACGTAGTAGAGACGAGATGCAAGGCATGAATGTATAGTATACATGCATGCTAGATACAAGGCATGAGAGAAGCACTCATGCCGAGAAGCAGAGACGAGGGACGAGGAACGAGAGACGAGATGCAGCAGGGACAGAAGCACGTAGAAAGTACGTGCTGGGTGGGTGAGAGAAGAGAGGAGTAGAGAGGAAGATGAGAGGTGAGCGCGAGAGCGAGGTGGGTGAGCGAAATATCGCGTGGTTGTTTTGTTTTTTGTGCTACTGCATATCACAGAACTAAAGTTATAGACAGACTATACTGAAGTAGTCGTTTCATGTACAGTAGATTAAAAATACACGTAAAGTGTACTTCGTGTAAGAGTGATATAAATGTATCTATCTAAATTTATTCATTTTATTTCTAAAGTATTCTATTTAACTCTAAATCTTTTACTCTGTATTAGTATAGTTCTAATTAGTTCTTTAATTCTTTGTTAACACCACTAAAGTTTGAAAACTTTTTCATTGTTTATTGGTATCGTTACTATAAATTTATTATAGTCAAACACCGGTCTTGTTCTTTTTTATTTTTTATACTTTCTTTATTAATCTATCACGAATATATTTGTAATGTTTTTAGGGAATTCGATCATTGTCATCCCATGAACCCACCCTAAGATTCTAAAAATAAAAAAATGAACTATCTTTTCAGTATAGTTCCATGTATCTAATTTAACAGTTTATTTTTTAGGTTCTTGTTTCTTATTATTTAAGTTTACAATTCTTTTACATCCGACTTTTGAATTTTCTTTTGTTTTAATTAAGGTTCTTTTATTGGCATCTTGTAATTGTTTTATAGTTCTCTAGTTTAAAATTATTTCTAGTTGCATTTCTTTAATTCTGAGATTTTAATCTTCTTATTTAGAATTTTGTACTTTATGCATTGTTTAAGTTACAGTATTATTATTGTATATTGATACAACTGAATTATTTAACTATTTTAAATTATACTAGTATAGTTCATGTTCTTTTATTATTGAGTCATCTTTGAAAATCTTTTCATAATTCATTGGTATAGTTATTGTGATTTTTTTTGTTTTTGATAGTCCTATTCTTTTTAGGGAACTTAGTTATTGTCATCCCATGAACCCACCCTCAGGTTCTTTTTGATTATTTATTATTTTTGTAAAAAATGTTTCTAGCTTTATCTGTAGTCATTCCACCTTTACGTTGAAACTGTTCTTGATTTAGTTCTTTGTTTTGTCTTTTGCTTCCTTGTACTGAAACCATGTTTCCGATGTCTTGGAGTCCTATGGATAATTCACGATAATTGTATCTTTTATTGATTTTGTTAGATTCGTAGTATGATACTCTCGCTGTGAATTGAATTGTATCACCTATGAAAAACCGATTGTCTAATAAAATTCTATTAAACATTGCTTCTGTTACTATAACATTAACATGTTAACGAAAAGGTATTTTAGAATTAAGTTCTCTCACATTATGAAAACAAATCATAGGAAAACATTTTACGTGTTTCTTTTTTGATGTTTCTTTTATGACAGGTGTCATAGAATACAATGTTCCTTCGAACTGAAGAGTCTTCCCTATTACTTCATGAAAGTATGGGTCAATGGGTTTTCTTTTCATACTTTAATTCCTTTCTTTTTAAATATATCGCTTCTCTTTAAAATAAAAACTCTATTTCTAGAGTTCTAGTTAAATGACAAATGTTAATACTGTTTCTTTTGTATAATGCTCTATTTCTTTCTTGAATGAGATAAACTCTTGGTCTAATTTGTCTTTTATCATACTTTGAAATGATAATGGAACTAGTTCAAGCTTTTCGTTGTTTTGATTTTTAATTAAAATGAATGTTTTATATTTCTTGTTAGTTTTAACTGTTTCTAATTTTTCTTTGATTGTCATATTTTTCTACCTCTTATTTGAAATAATCAGCTACAATGTATTTTACCATGTTCTTGTTGTCTAAAAGATAAATCTGATGATATGAAACTGAATGTTCTGAATTTTCTACATTGTAATAAACTTCTTCATCAAGAACTTCAAGTTCTAATCCATATTCAAGAAGCTGCTCTTTACGAAGATGAAAAACGTTTCTACAATTAAACATTTCTAATAATTCATAATAAGCTTCTGATGACAACTGCTTTACTGTATATGATTTCTGTTCTAACATCTGTAATAGTTCCATATTTACTTACCTCTATTTTATTTACTATTTAATTATAATACTGTTTTGTATTTTTGTACATAATAAAAGAACTATTTTTAAGGAATAGTTCTCGTTTTTTAAATATTTATAATGAAAAACAATACAAGTAGTGATGTAAAGATTTTCAATGTAAGCTTGTTTTTGTTTTGTGTGATGTAAAGTGTTATAAAAGACCAGATGAGAATCAGGAATAGTTCTAGTAAGAATTTAATCATCTGTTACTTGGTCTCCATAAACTTTGGTAGTTCTAGATTTTGATGTACATTCTCTGGTTCTGCGAACTCTTTTACTTCACATGTTTCTTGTGTTGTTTTGAATGTTGGAATCTCTAAGTTGTCCTGTGTTTCTTTTGTGTCTGTAATATTAATCATGTTATCCACCTCTTTCTTTTTATCATTTTTTACTTTTATATATGTTAGAAAATCATCACTGTCATGAGAAGCATCGGTGAAAGAGTACTCAAATTTTAAATCTGCATCCAATAAAACTTTACCTGTTTTTACGTCTATTATTTGACTCATATTTTAAAGGTCCCCCTCATTTACCTCTTTCTTTTTGTGTTCTAATGCGATTAAACTGTTACCACATGTAATTCTATCTTCATCTTCCTCTAATGATGGTACAAATACAATTACATCCCATCCTGCTTCTACTAATGGCTTTTCGTATTTTTCGTATACATCGAAAGTGTGTACTATTTCATAACCATTCTTAACTGCTTCTACAGTTTCATGAACAGGTGTGATTTTTACAATACATCTTTCTTTATCAAAGAGTTTATTCATCTTATCTACATCTAAATCATTCTCTCCTGTTACGGCGAAGTTTAATGTGAACTTACGCTTTTTAGGATTAGGCAACTTCTTGATTAACTCTGAAATTTCTTCTAATGAAAGAGATTTGTTATTAAACATTTTATTTCTCTGTTCATTGTTTAGTGTATTGATAGAGAACTGGAGTCCATACCCATCTTCACCACCGTATGCATACCCACTAATTACCCATGAGCGTAAGAACTCTAACAAATGTTTATTACTTCTAGGACACATTGTAGATACTACTGGATGAAATTACTTAAATGTGTCTCTGTAAATTCGTGCCAACATATTAGCTGATTTGATTACATTTTCATTAAATGTCGGCTCTCCCATACGTGCATAGTGAACATTTAATCTTTCGCCTTTTTGGATTCCACTCAGTGCTATACCACCTGTTACCTGATGAATTAACTCTGATAATGAAGTGTTACCATGGAAACCATACTTAGGACAGTCACAGAAATTACATGCCATAGGACATCCTTTCTGAGATGACACCGTTACAACTAATTTATCTGTTAAATCTACCTTTGTATGCTCTACGTGTTCAATCTTCTTGGTATAACCTAAGAAGTCTGCTTTAATATTATTTTCTTTTCCGTAGTCTCCTACATAAAGGTACTCTAATTTTAAATCTGTGTCTGATACAATCTTACCAGTTCTTGTTTCTGTTATTTTTCTCATATTCTATAAATCCACCTCAAATACAAATGTTCTATCGCTCCAACTGGCATCTATATACTCTGCATCCTCAACGATTTTGCCTTCAATGCAGAATACAACTTTACTCACATTATCAAAAAGAGACTTATCTGTGAACTTATATTCAATATTATGGGCATAGTCTACAGCATTAAGAATTGCAACGCCATCTTTAATAATGCATTTATCTACAACAAACCACCTTCTATTGCCAAAACCGTATCCATCTTGTACTTGAATATTCGCTAGAACACCACATTCATTACAATCATCAATAAAATCAATAAACTTCTCTTTAAAATACTTAATATCCATTACTTCACCTTCCAGTCTAACAATAACATACCGTCTTTCTTGTTCTCACAATCAAACCACTTCGCTAACAATGCTCGTGTATCGAAACCATGACTTGTAATTACTGCATAGCCATGTACTGTTTTCTTATACTTTACTTCAACAGTATGGTCAGCGTCTTTAATATCTTCGATAAACTCTAACACCTGCTCTTCGCTCTCATAGTCAAAATCGAACAACCATTTCTTAGATGTTGCACATTGAGGTAACATTGCGAGAGATACAGACTTACTTTCAATCTTAGTTAAATCCATATCATTCAACGCAAGATATGAAATTAATTGTTTTTGAATTAGGTCACCGTTACGCTTATTTACTGACACATAACAACGACATAGTACACCTTCTGGTTGTTTTGAAACAAATTTGTCAAATTTTTCAGAAACATTATCCACATCAGTTACAAGGAATTGTTTGGTATTTTCTTTAAAACCTTCAATATGTTTATTGTCTTTGTTTCTTGATTTGAATAGAACTACTGTATATTCCATATCTTGTTACCTCTTTACTTTACTATTTAATTATATATTGTTTTATTGTTTTTGTACATAAAAAAGAAGAAGTTTTATCCTCTTTTAATGTGACACCATAATCATCCACTTCATTGTGAAATTTTTATGTCCATTTGATTCTTTAAATCTAACAGCTCCATCATTACGTAAACTACACAAATATTCTTCAGCTTCTTCATAAGAGTCAAATTCTCTATTATAAATTTTTAGATTGCCATGATATAAACCAAAATTATATAATGCATGCTCTTCAACCGCTGTTTCAATTTCTGACTTTTTATCTACTACAAGAATATCTGAATAATTCATATTATACACCTCTAATTTGTTTACTATTAAATTATATACAACTTTATTGTTTTTGTATATAGAAAAAGAGAGAAATTTTTGCTTTTCTCTCTTATAATTAAATACCACAACGCATCATAGTGAAAAGATAGAATTGAGTAACAATTTCTCTAATAACACTCAAAGCATTGACCTCTGAATTAAATGTTTGTGTTGTTGGACTCTTAATTTTTTCTTCAAATTTAGCGAGTTGAAACGTTAATGAGTTATTATCTAAATCTACCACGAAAAAAATACCTAAATTATCTGAAAATCCTGTTACGAAAAATTTAATTTCACCTGTTACATCAACTCCATCATACATCACTCCTAAATTTAATTGTGTGATAGAATCATCTAATTTTACTAATTGTAAGAATTCCTGTTTATTCATTTTATTGTATTCCTTTCTCTGTTATTCTCTCCTTTAATCCTTTAATATATATTATATTTATCTTGAAGATAACGATAACAGGTTTTTATTAATTGTATAACTTGCTCCTCTGTTTCAAGTTTTATAATAGGTAAAAGTTCTATTGTCATTAGGGGACGTGTTTCATTTATAACCGCTCTTAAAAAGTATTTTCCTGCAATTCTAAAATCAACAAATGCACAATCACTTAAATAACTAATAAGAGAAAATCTAGTATTTTCTGTTGAAATATAAAAACTCTCTCCAAATTCTTTTCTTAAAAGTCTTAATAATTTTTCTTTTTCCATTTAACATACCTCTTTAATAATTATATTTACTTTCTTTGTCAACGTTGTACAAGCATCTAATGCGATAATGCCATCATCTATAAACAGATTAAAATTTGCATCTTTTCCGAACTCTGAACCATCGTTATGAAATTTTGAGTTTCCGTAAGATGAGTGCCAGTGTCCACAGATAATCGTCTTGTCTTTGAAAATATTACCTTGGTGCCATTGTTCCATACCATTTAACCAAGAATACTCTTCAAAGTCTTTACAGTTTGTGTCTTTGTAGTTTTCTGGTAACCAACCATGACAACAAACATAAATGTTATTATTTATATCATTGAACTCAAAATAATCTTGAAGAGAATTTAAATACTGAGAAAGTTCTAAGTATTGATTAGCGTATTGGTAAATTTCTTGGGCATAAATATTTAGGCGCTTTCTACCTGATACATATTTAGCGATTTCGAGAATCGTGTCTACTGTTCCATTGTGTTTATCCGCATAATCAAAATGATATGTATTTAAACATTTTATTAGATTGTATTCATGATTTCCTTTAATGAGGACCTTATTAGGTAAAGAGTTCACATATTGTAAACATTTTACATTCTCTTTACCTCTATCTAATAAATCTCCACAAATTACTAAGGTGTCTAATTCTTCATTAAAACCTTGTTTATCTAACTCATTCTTTAATTCTGTGTAATGTCCGTGAATATCACTCGTAATAAAGTATCTCATATTAACAATGTACTTCTACTTTCATCGCCCATTTAACAGTGAACTTCTTCTTACGTCTCTTTAACTGTAATTCTTGAATTTTGTTATTGAATTTTGTGAGCTTTTCTTCTAATACTTCAATCTTTGCTTTCTTTGTCTTTGGCGTAATATTTTCACGGCATGTTGGACAGAAATATCTCCATGTTGTTTCAACTCTCTTACCACAGTGAGGACATGTCATTGTTTTTTGTGTTGGTCTATTAAGTGAATATACATCTCGTTCAATTTCTTGTACCTTATTTTCGAGATTTGATTGTTGTTGTGTTTTATTCTTTAGTTCCCAGTCTTTAAATTTTACTGCTCTATCATCGTAAGAACCTTGAAACTGTCTCAAATACTCTTCAGCCTCTTCATAAGATTCAAATTCTTTATCTTCAATCTTTACAAAACCATGATATTCACCATAACATTCTTCATAGTCTGCATGATTCCAAGCAAACTCTTGTGCTGCTGGCATAATATCTGATTTTTTATTAACTACTAGAATATCTGAACAATGTCCCATGTTATTTACCTCTACTTTGTTTACTATTTAATTATATATTAATTTTAATAAAAAGTACATAGAAAAAGGAAGAAAATTTCTTCCTAGTAACCAACGTTATATTCAGGTTGTTCCACGTTTTGAAACTCTACCGTATAGTAAACATTTCTATCGAATGATAATGAATCTTGTGAATCTTCGTAATGAGTTGTCACCCATGTTACAACATACTTCGCCTGTTCTAATTCTTCTTGAGTTAACTCTCCTACGTAAACTCGATTGAAACCTGCTTTATATGTATCAATTGAAATATCTGTCTCTGCAGTTCTAATCTGATTTTCTGATTTCTTTGCCATGTTAGAACCACATCTATCAGTATTCATAATTACAAACTTAAAGTGTACAGAGTCTGTTTGTCTTAGTTTTACATCATTCTGTGTGAAATTTTTATCTTTCTTAAAGTCATACTTAAAATAAATATAACCATGACTATAATAAGATTCCATTAATCTTGAATATTTGTCTTGACCTAAAGGTGGTTCATCTACATCATCTGTTGTAACTTTAGGTTCTTCTACTTCTTGTTTTGTTTCTGTTGTTTCTTCTTTAAGTGAATCTTGTACAATCTCTTTTGCAGTTTCTGTAAAACTAAAATTAAGCATATTAGGAATAGACTTAATAATTCCTAAAATCAAAAATATAACTAACAATAATGCGCCAAATCTCTTCATTTATTTTACCTCTTTATCTGTTATGATTTGTGATACTATGTAGATTCTATCTTCTTCTAATTGAGATAAGAAATATTCTTCTTCTTGATTAGTCATATATAGTTGACCATTAAACTCAAAACTTTCATCTGAAGTTAAAAGTCTACTTCCTACTTTCTTAATAAATATTTGACTATCTTCTTGTAAAATTAAAAGTAATCTAATCTTGATACTAATCGGTGCATCAATAGAACGAACTGAAATCATATAATTCTTTTTTGACATCTTCTTAACGATTTCTTCTCGAATACTTGGATGGAATAACCATTTAATGACTTCTTTTACTTCCTTTTCATTGTTAGAGTCGGATAACAATAATGCAATCGCGATAAAAGGAGAAAGAATAAATTCTAAAATAATTCCCGAAATATATTCTAGCGTAAAGTTAAGTCCTAACCAAAATAAAATAGACATTAAAACGAAATTTTTGGTAATACCTTCTTCTTTTAATTCTTTATTCTTTTTAGAAATAAGATTTTTTCTATGTTGTTTACTATTTAATTCTTCTACTTCTCTATCTATTTCCTTACACTTGTCATAAGGTATCTGTGTTTCTTTATACATTGATATTATTTTCCTTTCTTAATTATTCTTTTCATTTATTGTATTTATTTTGAGGTTCGATATTTAACACGACTCTTTTATTTCGAAATACTTAAACTCTCTCTTTAAACGACTATATTGTTCTTTTATACTCTTAATAAGTTTTGCAGATGTTTCTGCACTATAACTATCATTTAACTTCAATTCTTCTAAAGGATATTCCCGCCATATAAAAAATTCAAACCAATATGGAATATCCCAATCTTCATGAATAATGATTTCAAGCAATGTGTTATTATTTAATTGACATTTAAGATACAGAAAACCATCATATTGAGTGTCATCACATGTTTCAACTTCAAACCAATAGCCCAATTCTTTCTTTAATAATTTTGCTAGTTTTTCTTCTTTCATTAGTCCACAACCCTTTTTATTAAAATCATAGATAAACATGTTCCCAAAATGAAACCTAATCCGATTAATGCTATTTTTCTGTTTCTCATAAGTGTATTTCCTCTCTTATTACATAGTCCTTATCTTTAATACCGTATTCTGCAAACAACCACTCTTCAATATAATCTTTTATGTTTTCTATATTATTTGGAACATGAAGTTGTTTTATAAAATTTAAATCGTTCACTGTAATAATGTAATCCATTAATTTTTAGTCTCCTGTTTAACAGAGAAAATCTCAGAGACTGGATATATAACGTTTTCTCGAATAATTAGAGGAAAATCTACATCGAAATCTATCTCATGAAGTACAAGTTTTTGATTATTATTTTCAGGAATCTCTTTAACTCCATATATTTGACCATTGAATTTTGTTACATAGAAAAAATTATTCTTATACAGTTCACCTAGACCTTTAACTCGTAAGAGACCAAATGCTACTTGAAAATTATGTAAGTCGAATAATTCGTAAATGAAGAACGAAATCATAATAAATGAGAAAATATATCTATATTCAAATGTGAGTAAGAAACTTAAACCTTTACTAATTAATCCTATAATTCCCATAGCGATTAGATTATATGCAGTGAAAGGAATCAATTTCTCATTTACTGACATCTGAGTATAAAGTTCCATTCCTAATTTATTTCTCTCTTGTTTAAGCACTTTTAAACTTTCCATAATGACACCTCTTTTATTTATTATACAACTTTTGTATTTTCTGATATATAAATTTAGATGTTGAAATTAATAAGTTCGAAAATTTCAGTAAAAAACTGATATATAAATTTAAAGAAATGAAAAATAGGTTTTGGTTGTTTTAGATTAAACTACAACGAACAATATAAAATATTTCAAAATTTCTTAAATAAGAAAAAACTGATATATTAATATAGTTAGAAAACCATTGAAAACGATTAAAGTTTCATTTCACTACAATTTTCACAATTTTTCTGAAAATTAATTCATGGCGAGAGCATAAAACAGCGGCCTACTGTACTACTTTTGCAGCCATAAAAAGGTGAAAAACGATAAAGCTGTATAATCTATCACTTTTTGTAGTTTTAGGCGCGAGAATTGATTCTACATCACCAAGATGAGTATTCATCTTACAACATTTTTCTATTAAAAATAAGAATATTAAAATGTGATTTTGTATTGCGAGAAGCACTCTGATATATATAATAGAGAAATCTTTCTTAAAAACACAAGATTTACCACCGAATTGTTGTAAAATATTATAGTATAGAAAAGTTTTTCTGATATATTAAATAATTAAAAAGAAAGGAGGCATGAGTTAAATGCCAAATAATAATAAAAATTTAATTGATGCCTCTAAGATTTGTGCAAATAATGAGGCAGTAAATAATTTGATTACAGAAGAGTTAAATAGATTTACTGAAATCAAAAATCTAGAAGAAATGCAACCAATAATGAATGGACCATTCATGTTATCTAACATGCGTAGAGGAACAGTTATGGGTGGTAGTTATGAACCAATTGTTGCAACATTAAATAATGATAGAAAGCACAGAAATAAAACACGTGTTTTTGATGACTTTACAATAAATAATTTAAGTAATGAAGACAAAGCACGTTTATATGTAACAAATGCTATTTATGCAACTTCTAAATCAAAGTTATTAGAATCTGCTGAACAATATAAAAAAGATAATAATTATGATTATTTTAAATTCTCTGACACAGATACTAAATATACAATGATCAGTGCTGACTTTGATTTTTATTATAAAGATACAAAGGTAACAACACAAACATTAAAAATTAACACAAAGGCTGTTGTAAAGCATACCAAAGAAGATATTCGTGGATTCACTAGTTACAACGTTGATATTGATAATGTTGATTCAACAAGAGCGAAGAATCTTATTGATGACATTAATAATGGTGTTATTCCTACACCAACAATGATTGTTGTAACAGGAACAGGTGCACATTTATGGTACATCTTCACATCTCCAATAGCGACTAAGAATGAAAAAGAATTACAAAAGTATCAAACAATGATGGGTTTATTTACACGTAAGTTTACTCATAATCCACGTTATTGCGGTAAGGAAGAAGAAACTGGTTCATTCCAGCATGATTTACCAATTGGTCAGTTAATGCGTGCGGTAGGAAATATCTATGACAAATACGAAGGATGCAACTTCCCTATGAGAGGTTATACATCTGGTATTTATCATGACTTTAAAGCATTGAATGAATGGGCTGATATTCCTGAAATTGAAATCAGTAAAAAGTCATCAGTAATCAAATACGATAGTAAGAAAGCGCGTAAATTATCTGAAAGAGAATATCAAGCATTATTTGATAGTTTATTGACAGAATCTGTAGGACATAGAACACGTCATAGAAATATGTTATTCTATCACATGTTAGTTGAAGGTGGAATGTCTTTTGAGAGAGCTTTAATCGTAATTAATAATATGATTAATGAAGTAAATAGACTATATCCTGTTGAGGGTAATATGCTTCGCAACTTAACAGAAAAGGAAGCACGTAAATTTGACCCTAAGAGTAACGAGTTTGACCTAAAATATTATCAAAAGTATTTAAGTACAAGTGCAATGGTTAACAGTCAAATTTATAAGAACCATATTAAACAGGAAAAATACAGAACTGGTTTAAGTCAGAGTGAAAATATGAAGAAGGTTTGTCAGGAAACTGTTCGTAACATTGAATTACGTGCAGAATGTTTGTTATACGCTCTTGTAAACGACTTAAATAATGACAGAAAGAATAAATCTGGCGAAGCGATTTATCATGGACAACAGTGTATTGTAAATGGTTATGATTTTACACCTTTTGTGATGACACATTCTACAACATATAATTTAGGTAAAGATAATAGACAACGTACCGTAAAGGATTCTTATGAAATTGTTGATAATCCTACTATTGAACGTCATCAAGTTGTATTGACAAGAGTTTTTGAATACTTAAATGGTGTTACAACACAGCGTGTAGGTTCAACTGATATTTATAGCAACCGTCAGGAATTAATTCATAATTTACTACTTGCCTCAACTTCACAAGAAACAAGAGACGAGTTCTATAATCGTTATGTAGACATTAAGGTTCCTGGTAGATATACAAAGAGTAGTGAAGAGTTATATAGAGAAATTAGAAACTATTTTAACATTTTAGTATCATTAGCACACCATCACTTTGAAAAAATTAGAGAAGGTGTGAGGGGTGAACGCGCTTATATTACAGGTAATATCCTAACAGAAAACTATAATAAAGTTAACGATGCAATCAGATGTGTATTAAAATTATTGAATACTTTCAATAAAAAACGTGAAATTGTTGTTAAAAAAGGTGTGAGCGTAGATTTAATCAATATGATTAATGCTACTAACAACAAATCATTAGCATTTGTAGGTGCTAGAGAAACAATGGCACAAGAAATTGCGTCTAACGAATTATATGCAATGTTATTAAATTTCACAAACGATAAAATTAGTATGGTAAGTCGTTTTAACGAATATGAAAATATCTTAAATCATATCAATACTACAAATGTTGAGTTAACTTTTGATAATGTATTCAACCTATGGATTGGTAACAACATGTTAAACAGACAAGCGAAGAAAAATGAGGCGTTATTCATTGGTGAATTGAATAGACGTTGGGACCGTCTGCATGCCTTATTACCAATAATTCAAAGAACAGACAGTTTAATTAGACGTCTCATTCATAAAGGTAAAGGTGGTAAATTAAGACTTCATGGAACATTTATGTACACATGCTTCATGCATCATCACCTAGGTTTCTTAGATATATTACCACCAGATGTTGGTTTCCCATTCGCTACAGCATATAAATATGTTGGATTAGAACTAACTGAAATTGGTAGACAGTTCTTAGAATACAATCATGATTATGACAAGGCCGCAGAGTTAACTTATCCAACATACGACCCACGTACAGGTAAGAGAGGATATTCACGTAGGGACTTTACGGACCGTGAATACATGATGATGCTTGCAAAGTATTACAGTTTAAGTGGTAAATATAGAACTGATGAAGAAGTAATGTATAAGGCAAAACAATTAGCAATATTCTTATCTAATAACGATTATCGTTTCAGAGATTTCAGAGATACTGAAATTAGAGCAGAATTATTATCATTATTAAAATCTGAAGTATCAGATTATCTAGATAGATTACATGATAATGCTGTTAGATTCAAACAACAAAACGAAGTATCTATTGTCTTTGAAGATAATTGTGACGATGAGGCTTCTATTGAGAATAGTGAAATAGATGGTAACACAGAAATATTAGACGAAACTATCAATATGACCTTAGATGATAATGAAGAAGAGGATGTGTTTGATAGTCTTGAAGAAAAGAATCTGTGGGCCTGACGATACCCTTATTGGCACTCAATCACGTCTAAAATAATATAATATTAAAACGATAGGCTAAAATTACGTAAAAAATGACTCACTAGTTAAATTTCTAGTGAGCTTTTATTTTATTTTTATCGAATTGCCATCTAAATAATAATTATAATATTGTAGCCGTGGTACAGCAGCAGCAGAACTTGAGTAAAAACACTTCTTTAATTAATACTCTATTATTACTGTTATATTCTTTTACTATAATTAAATTAGATTTATTTAAAGTTTTCATGTAATTACTCCTATTCTATTAAAGTTCCTAAGACTACTGTTTTATTCAACTTAGTTTAGTTCTACTGTTTTAGTTTAGACTTAAACTAATTTTTTATTTACAGTTAATATATCAGAAAATTATTCTAAACTTAAGATTCTTTTATTTTTTTAAAGTTTTAAATTTTTAGATTATTTTAGATTCTTTTAAGACTATTTTTAAATTAAACTAATTGAATTTAGTTATTATCAGAAAAAGACTCTATTAATATTATCTCTTTAATTCAATTATAATACTGATACAAGCGAGAGCGCGACGTTAAATTAATAGAATTGTATCTAAGCACACAGAGAGTGTTCAAGTGATAAAAATCTTTAAAAGAGTAAAAATATCTTAAAAATGTAAAAAAGTTCACTAGAGCGCTCAAAAAAGACTTGAGTTATTTTACCCAAGTCTAGAGCTCTATTTTTGATTTTACTTGAACATAATCATGTTCTGAACACCTTCTTTTACAATATCAGTTGCTGTTCTTGTGAAGATTCCGTTTTCACCGAAAAGAATTTCAGCACCGAAAAGGATTACTGCTACTAGAATAGCGATACCGACATGTTGTAAAAGAGAACGGAATGAGCCACTGAATGCATCTTTGATTACAATGATTACGATTACTGCGAAGAAAATCCAAGCAAGGTAGTCATGTACAAAAATAGAGTACAGTCTCTGGAAGCTTCCAGCGTTTAAAATTAATTCTAACATGTTAAAAATTTTTCCTTTCTCTATAGTAGATATATCAGAAAAGTGAAGTGTGGTATAATAATTCTAGAGAGGTACGAGAGATGAGTATCAGTTTAGAGAAGTTTGATGATGTAATTGAAGAGATTATTGAAAAAGAAGAGTATGTAAAGAATTCTTCAAGATTTCTGAATTACATTTTAGAGAAGAAGTTTTATGAGGTAATAGAGCCGATTCAGAGAATAGTTATAAGAAGAGATGAGTCTTTAGAGTTTTGTGATTATAAGAGTGGGACTGTTGTTTTAGATGAAGACTTTTTGTATGTTTTTTATAAAGAGAAACCTCTATTGTGTTTTACTTTTGATAATGAAGAAGGTAAAAATGTTATTAGAGTTCTTGTAAATAGAACTAGAGCATTAACTGAAGAAGAGTTGGATGTTTTAGAGAATTTATTAGAGAGATTAGATTTAAAGATTTCAGAGAAGTATTTTAAAATTAAAGAGAACAGAGGGGTTTTAAGTTAATTATGACTATATTAATTTTATGTGAGAAACCTTCTCAAGCAAGAAACTATGCTTTAGCGATGAGTGGGAATAAAAGTAATGTTGACAAGAAGTTCAAATATAAAGGTAAAGATTTTATTATTGTAAATGCGAGAGGACATCTTTATCAATGGGCTGATATTGTTGACATTGCAGGGAAAGATTATGAGAAATGGAAATTAGACTCTTTGCCTTGGAATTATAAAGATTTTAAATGGAAGAGAGTTATTGGTAAAGATTGTAGAGATGTAATTAAGAATATTAAGGATAAGGCTAAGGAATGTAGTGAGATTTGGATTGCTACGGACGTAGATGAAAGTGCAGAAGGCGACCTTCTCGCTGCAGAAGTAATCCTTGAAAATAAATTAGATAGAAACAGAACTTTACGAAGACTGTTGCACGTATCAGAAAATGAGAGAGATATTAAGAATGCTTTAGAGAGTCCTGTTTTAATCGAAGATTTAGAACAATATCCACCTTATCAGAAAGCTTTATTTAGAAGTAAATGGGATTACTTGTCTATGCAGGCAACTAGAGTTTTAACCTTAAATAGTCCTATTAGAGCTGTATTGCCTACAGGAAGATTAAAAGGTGCTATGATTAGTTTAGTAGGAGCTCAAGAGAATTTAGTTAATAATCATGAATCAGTATTCTTTTTTCAAAATAGATTTAGAGATGATAATGGTAACATTTATGTTAATGAAAAAGAACCTAAGTTTGATGAAGAGAGTAAGGTTCCTAATAAGTACAAAGAATCTGATGTTAGATGTATTAAGAGCGAAATGAAAAAGAGTGGGCCTCCTAAGATGTTAGATTTAGCTTCATTATCAGCAACTCTTGCAAGTAGAGGTTATAAACCTGCTAATGTTTTAAGTACTTATCAGAAGATGTACGAAGACTCTGTTGTAAGTTATCCAAGAACAGATGATAAGACTATCACCCTAGAACAGTTTAGAGAGCTCCTATCTATTTCTCATGATATAGCCAAAGTAATTAATGTAGATGTTTCTCTATTGACACATGTGAAGCCTAGAAGCAGTCATGTGAAGGAAGAAGGTTCTCATGGTGCTAATAGACCTGGAGTTAAGGTACCTAAGTCATTGAATGCTGTTGAAATGAAGTATGGGAAATTAGGCGTAGCGATTTATGTATTATTAGCGAAGAGTGCATTGTCCATTTTAGCAGAGGACTATGAGTATGAACAACAGACAGGAGAAGTTGTTGATTATAAAGAATTTATTGCGAAAGTTAACATTCCTAAGAAATTAGGTTGGAAAGCAGTATATGGTCAAGATTTAGATGATGAAGAAGAATCTAGTTCGAAGGGAATTGGTAAGAGAGCGAAACCTTTTGTATATAAAGGAGAACCTCCTAAGCCAAGTAAACCAACTATGAAATGGTTGATGAAGCAGTTAGAGAAGTTTAATGTAGGAACAGGTGCAACAAGAACTAGTACTCTATCTCAGATAACCAGTGAAAGTGCTAAATATCCATTAATGACGAATAAGAAAGGTTTATTGTCATTGACTCAATATGGTTCTATCGAATATCAGTTATTGAAGGACACTTTATTTGGTGGTGTCAAGTTAACTGAACATGTCATGAAAATTATGAAGTCAATTGGTGAAGGTAAATTTGAGTTAATTGATAAACATTTAGATGAGATGAGTAAGATTATTTCTAATGAGATGCCAATTGTGAGTAAAAATAGAGGTAGTATTAAGACTGAAGAGACATCTAATTCTAAACCTAAACAAGAAGCCAAGACTTCAACCGGTGAGAATGTTAAATTTAAAGATGAATGGAACGGACATAAGTTTACTGAAGAAGAATTAGAGAAACTGCTAGCTGGTGAGACGATAGATATTTTCGATAAAAAATTTAAGAACAAAAAAGGTCAAGAATACGGAGTAAGAGGTAAATTTGACTGGCAAGAGTATAAAGGACACAAATTTTTCGGCTTTAAAATGATAGAGTTCTTAAATAAGTGAAAAATTTAAGATTTTAAAAAGTGGTCAGGATGAGAAACAGCGGCCTACTGTACCACTAAAACAGCCTTAAAAGTGGTGAAAATGAAGAGGCTGTATAATCTATCAGTTTTAGTGATTTTAAGGGCGAGAACGCTTCTAGCATCACTAAAAACTGATATAGAATTCATTAGAAAGATAGTGATAATATGTTTACATTATTGTATAGTTTTGTTGGATGCTTCGCTGCATTAGTTGTTTACAATTTGTTTGGTGGAAAACAATTCGTTCAGAAGAAGATTAATGAAGCAAAAGAAGATTCCAAAAAAGAAGAAGACTAAATTGTAGTATAATATTAAAAAGAGGGTAGAATTATCTATCCTCTTAACATTAAAAAAGAAAGTGTGAAATTCATGTCAAAAATTTTAATTAAAGGTAAAGAAGGCTCTGGTAAGACTTGGTTAGTCAGAGATATTATCAACGATATTCTAGAAGAAGAAAAGATTAATATATTAGCATATACAGACATGTACGAAGGTGATGTTGAAAAGTTTGGAGATGAGTTCGAAGGTAAAGTTAGTTTATTAATCACTTTAGGTGAAGATAAGAAGGAAGTTATTTTAGATACTTTCTTATCAGAACAGAAGAAAGATAATCATTCATTAGAAGTCGCAATCTTTGATGAATGTGGATTTTTTGAGGGTGAACAGAGAGAGAAGTTGATTAAATTACTTGAGAATGCAGATAAGCATAATCAGACTGTTATCTTAACATATCAACATGAAGAAAAGAAACCAATGCATGATATTGAGAAATATTGTGATACGTTTATTAAATTAGATAAATACTCACATGAATACACTGTCACAACGGTTGATTAGTTTTTAGATAATGGAAGAAATTATTGTTAGAAAAGTTAATCTTAAACCTTTATTAAATATCTTAAAATATTTTAAATTTAAGAGAAAGAGCGCTTTATCTGGTGAAGAGAAGGAATGTATGTTATATGTCAAGGATGAAATGTTTTATGTTTTCATCGAACACTCAAAATCAATGTTAAACATAGATTGTTCTATTTACCTTAAAGGAAAGAGATTAACATTTAGTCAATTAAGTGCACATCTAATCGACAAGAAATCTTTAGTAGAAGATAGATTAAATTTGATAGTAGATAAAGTTATAGAATTTGGGGAGTTTTCTCAGAACAGAATAACCGTTAGTTAATATTGAAAGGAATATAAATGTAAACACGCACTCGGCTAAAGACCGAGTACCTTTCTAGGAAGGTACGATTGTTTACAAGACTCAGGATTAAGAAATTAATCCTACGATAGTTAGAAGAGACACATACACACCTTCGGTTGAATGCTCAAGACCGTCGCTCTGTGATTACTGATTAAGTTGAGTTAAGAGTGCTAAAATAACTCTGTGTCAGTAATTTCAAAACTCTAATTATCATTGTCGATGAGAAGACCGACACTTATCTTGGTTACAGAGATGAGTTAGGCACTACAGCTTGGTGAGTGCTGTCTTAAAGAGTTAAACTCACCTCTTTAATTAGAAAGAGAGGTAAGGCTCATTCCTATACTAAGCTAAAGACTTAGTATTTTCCTGAGCCGAAAAGTATGAAAATTAAAGTATGTGATAATCCATTAGACTTAGAAAAGGCAAGTTCTATTTTACTTGTAGGAAAATATGGTACTGGTAAAACAAGAACAATTAAGGACATTTTGCGACAAGCAACAAAAGAATATTCTAACTTAGATGTTCTTTATGTAGATAATCATGAAGCAGATTATAGAGCAATTCAAGAAATTGTAGGAGATAGTTTAATCAATAAAATATGTGTTCTAACAGAGTCAAAATTAAAATCTTTATATAATGTAGTTAAGGCACAACAAGAGTATCGTAATCAATTATTGTACGAAACAGGTGTAACCACTTTAGAAGAATTGGTTGGTAAAGGAATAAAAACATTTGTAATTAATGGTAGAGAATATATGCCAGATGATATTGTTTGTTATTACGAACATGGAGAACAAAAGTGGTTATTGGCGTGTGAATATTACAAGAAAAAAATAGAAAATTCAATCGATCGTTTTACTTGCAGACAGATTGGGGAATATCATCCAACGAGATTAATCTTATGTTTTGATGAGTTCTACCTATCATCAGATACGTTAGAAGAAAAGAACTTAATTCATGACATTGCTCTTAGTATTATTCGTTTTGGTAGAGTTGCACATCAGAATATTATTTTAACAACTCAAAGATTGTCAGACCATAAGGAATACGGTGATATTTATAGTTTAGCATCTGTAAAAGCATTTTTCCATTGTGGCTTTGATAATGAGGATGATTATAGAGTTTTATTTAATAAAGAATTGCCTAGAGATGTTCGTAGAGGATGTGTAACAATTGAATCACCTGACATTGAACATATTCATGATAGTGGTGTTGTGTCAAAACTTCATGAGGCAATAGATGAAATTTGTGTAGGACATGAGTTAGAAGATTTCTCACTCTCAGATATTAAGATGCTATCTCAAATATTAAAGCATAAAGTTATGTATCTCGATAAGATGTTTGAGAGGAGATTACTATATATTATTGAGGTTACTAGAGAACTAGACTTCAGTGATTGTGGAGACTTGAATATTTCATGGCATATTGTAGGTCAAGATGTAATTGTGTCAGTAGTAATTCATCAATTACAAAATGATTATGTTATTTCTGCCAAGATGTTAAATATGTCTGATGAAGATTTAATCAAGAATAAAGAATTGTGTAAATATATTTGATAAGTGCACATTTTCGTAATTTAACGGTTTACAAATCTTAAAAATTTTTGTATAATGATAATGTAATCAAAATACAAGAAGAAAGAGGAACTCGTATGTTAAATTCAAAGTTTGTGAAACCAGTAAGAAAATCAAAGAAGTATAACTCTTATGTATTGCATGTTAAGGGTGATTGGAATGATTCCGATTATATCACAGAAGAAACAGAGTGGGATTTAGATGGATTAAATTATAGTCTTCCTTATTTATCTATTTTAGTTGATTTATTTGACTTTGACTGTGAATATCGTGAGAGAAATCGTAATACGATTATTATTAGCGAAGACCTTGTCGAGGCTTTAGAGCGTTATTTTGATAAGAAAGATGGTTTTTATCCAGAATTGCTAGCCTTAAAGAATACAGGAAAAATGTTGTCTAAAAGATTAATTGCGTTGAGCGAGGATGAATTTAAGAAGGTATATGAGGGCACAATTACAAACCTTAAAGAAGATATTGATGATGAATACATCGATTCTTTTCCAACAAGTTATACAGGCGATGGTATTCATACTATTGAGGAAATGTATATTGAGTATCAGGGTAACAGATTTAATGTACAGATAGGCAAGACAGTAGAAGCACTTGCTGAACTTATGGATAGAATGTGTAAATAATTTTTTAAGAAACAGTTTACATTTATTTTAAACTGTGGTATAATAGTATATGTAATTAAAAATAAATGATTGTTTGGGTTCTCGGTCCGCGTAAATAGCGAACTCGGTAGTCTCTTGCCGGAGACTAGTTCAAGTACAGAACAGTAAGTGCAAATCTTACCAGGACTACATCAACTTATTTTAGTACCTACGTAATGATTATTTTCTAGAGGTAATCAAAGCGAGTTATAGGGAATAAATAAAAAGATGGCACAATCAATTATTCAAGATTATAGAGCGTATTAGAGTGAGGCACGTATCGGTGAGCGTGGCAGCCATGTCGGCGCTGTGTTTCGATGGTAAGAAAATGAGTAGGTTCGACTCCTACCACTCAAAGTATGCTTGCTTAATATGGACATATAGTTTAATGGTAAAACTGACCGCTCATAACGGTCGTTCGGTGGTTCAATTCCATCTATGTCCACTTGTCATGAGTACTGACATTAAACAAACTTCGGGGCACCGCGACCGTGGTAATTAATACCAAAAAAAATATGCTTTAAATAAGCAAAGCGGATTTAAATGGAGAGTCCATGCCTTAGTTGGAAGTTGATTAAAGATAGAGGACCATGCTATAGTTGGACAAACTTAAGATAAATCAATACCAGCGGAGATTCTTAAGTGATACCTGAGTCACAATTCAACGGGTTGTAAGAGGATAGAATTGTTGCTGGGTAATACATAGAAACGATTTAATTGTTAACGTCTGTGTATTATTAGTTTGTTGGTTTTTCTCCGGCTTATATGTCGGAATATTTGGATCGGTATATATTTTTGAAAACCAAAAGAACAATTAAATTTCAAGGGTCCGTGCGAATACCCAAACAGGATGAATGCGAGAACGCATAGCATGTAATTCCAATATTTAGGAATAAAATATAACAACACAGGAGTGTGGCATTCTTGTTGTATTTTATGAATGATGTGGTTATGTGAACAAATCATGTATTATCGGTGGAATACCGAAGTTGTTGGACCAGGCTCAAAACAAGCCTTAATTGTCGTAATAAAAAAAGGAAACTATTATGAAAAGTCTCTGCAGGATGAAGTAATAATTTAGGAGTACACCAACAAGTGTGTATGGCAATTTAAAACATGCTTTGTGGGGAATGTGCATGTGTAAATATAACAACCCCTCCCATGTTCGGTTATAGGTAAATCGGTGAGTTCAAGTCTCACGACTGGACGCCCTAAGGCTCGATGCGAATAGCCAAATGAGAAGAACGTCTGAACGCATCATTGCAACTGCCTTAATATCCTTAGCACGTTCCTAGGGAGTTAAATCAGTTGGCAAATTAAACAAGTCTTATATTAATGGTGGAAAACCATAGTTGTTGGCAAATTCTGGTTGCAAATCCAAGATTGTGTGAAAAGTAATAGACCAACAAGTGAGCAAACAATCTAAATCATGACACCAAGGTGTGGGGTGTATAAATATAGACACACTCATACCTCTGTAGTTTAAGTTCTGGTAAAATACCTTAGTATGTCTATTGAGAAGTTGGTTCAACGCCAACCGGAGGTGCTAGAGTGGATGCTACAATCCAATCCGTTCTATTTATTTATATTAACAAATTTGTAGTGAATGTATTATAATCACAATGTAAAGGAGAGCCTAACATGAAAGACTCAACAAGGGACGAGATACTTAAGTTATCTCGTAAAATGCAAAAAATTGCCTCTGACATGAGAAAAGATGAATTGCTTGAAGAATTCCTTAGACAACTAGGCTTTGAACATGATTGGGGCTGCTGGAGATTTAGTGGAGAGAAAAATTCACTATTTCTAGTAGTTATAAATAATCGTGTTGAGATTGGTTTATGCACCGGGAATAAAGAAAGATTTACGTATAGTAGCGTTTTTAAATTTCTTGCAAGCGTCTTGTATTCTAGTACTATTACCGATGATAATATCGAAACAATTAAAGAAGATATTAAGAATATCGTTGATAACTTTAAGAGAAACGAAACACCTGATTATGTAATTAATCGTTTCTCTGTTTTAGATAATTTTGAACTAGTGGTAACACTTACTAATAAGGATGTTGACCTACTTGAATGTTTAAAAACGGTAAAACCATTAACAACTGATAGACAATTTATCTTATTCGATACCGCCATATACGGTGGATTTTGTGGGCATAGATTTCTTATGAAAGGTATTATAGATGGAGAGATAGTTGACGAAATCTACCCAATGCCTGAAGGACACGTTAGTTGCTTGCAATATGAGGAAACCGATGGATATAAAACTATTTACGGTAGCTATGATTTAAGAAAGCAGTTAAACTTGTTATTGAAGAAATTGGCAGACAATAACTTCTTTCAATGCAGTACAGAAAATTTAGATAATATTCTGTCAAATGTTGATACTAGTGATGTAGAGTTTAAACACCCAGAGTATAGTGTCGCTGAATTTTAACTAAGAAAGGAACTTTCAATAAATATGAAAAAGATGATTAAGAAATGTACAATTAAATTGTATCTTCAAAGAGCAAGTGTTGTAACAGAAAATAGTTTTTACCGTGAGCCAGACAAAGACTTTCATGGTGATAAGAACGATGTTATGTCGTATTTAAGAAAGTACCTTGTTAAACATCGTGATTTTACAGGTAAATTATTGACTAATACTTTGAATGAAATTAACAAATCATCTAATGTATATAAAAGTCTTGGAGAAGGAACGTATGAAACAACAGTACATGCATTTAATCCAAGAACAGAAATACTTTATACGTTCAAAATCAAATATGAAGTTAAAAGAATGCCTGATATGCCTTATGAATATAAGACAAACAATAGAGGCGAAAATCTTTACGAAAAGAGATTAATTCAGCGATGTGGTGGAGATAGATTTAGCAGATACCAGTCTGTAATACAGAATGTAAATACGCATACATTATTAGAACTACTTTCTCCTATGATTAATGAACAAATTAAAGATAAAGTATCAGTAAAATTTTTACAAAACCGTGGTGTTGAATTTAGTTATCCTGAAAAATTTGAGTTTACTCCTAGCGATAACTTGACTATTACAGTTACATTTGATAAATGGACTGGTAGAATAGTTAGCGATGTTGATATTATCTATAATGGTTATAGATTAACCTTGTTAGATAGTGATAATGGGAAAATCACAGAAGAAAAGATTAATAGTGCACTTAACATAGCAAAGAAATTTGACGAAATCTGTGAAATTGTTAAGAAGGCATACAATTTATAGAAAAAATTTTTAAAAAACTATTTACATTTCTTTTTGTTTGTGATAAGATAATCTCGTAAATAAAAGAGAGGTACAAACATGAAAGTATTAGTGACTAGACATCAAGCATTAATAGAATACTTTAAAGAACTTGGAATTAAGTTCGATAAGGTTATCTCCCATGCAACAGAGGAAAATGTACGTGGAAACGATGTGTACGGTGTATTACCACTTCGTCTAGCATCTTTCACTAATACAGTGACTTCTATTGATATGAATATTCCTGCTGAAATGCGAGGTAAAGAATTATCGTTAGAAGATATTAAAAAGTATCTCGTAGATATTTCTACCTACAAAGTAGAAAAAATTTAAAAATATTTTGAAAAAACTATTTACATTCATCTAAAAATGTGGTATAATGTAAATGTAATTAAAAAATAAGCGAGTTAAAAGACACTCGAATAACAGAAATTAAGATTTATCATGTACAATGTTCCCACAAAGGAGTGATAAATTTTCGAAACATCTTGATGGTGTTTCAATAGAGAATACCTGCGTACAATGTTCCCACAAAGGAGTAGTTGTTCTCTGCTGAAATATCATCACACGAATATGGTGAAATTGGTAAACACATCCCTGTAGTAGGGGACGCCATTGAGGTATGTCGGTTCGAGTCCGATTATTCGTAAATGATATTTATACCTTAAATGCAGGTTCGAAACTGCTTAAAAACTTTATGAGGAGTAATTAACCTCATAATCTTAACAAGTATAGGGTTAAAGTTAAGAGTATATAAGTAGATTGTAGCCTAGGCAGATGTTGGTTCGAATCCAACCTTGGTCGCTAGAACAGGTATCTCAAACGGTAGAGTAGCCACAGGAGCAGTCGAAATATATGTTGGCACGGGATGTGTAATTAGTGAGTTCAACTCTCACTGCCAGCAAAAAAAAATAAAAAAAAAAAACACAAAAAATTGATATAAATTATGTACAATGAGTAAAAATTGTTGTATAATATTAAATGTAAGTGGTTCGGTTGCGAGATAGGGTGAGGCTGTGCTCGGCTAAATTAGTCGTTGCCTCACAAGTCTCAGGTTAGAGAAATCTTACCTACGTTGAATTAGAGAATCCTTAAGGTTACTCACCTACGGTTGTCGCCTTAGACCGTTGCTCTGAGTTCACTAATTAAGTTGAGAGGATAGCATTGAGTCTCTGTGTTAGTGAATTAAAAACCCAATTCAACATTGACGAAAGGAAGTCCAATACTCATCTTGGTTACAGAGATGAGTTAGGCATTACAGCCTGGTGAGTGCTGTCTTATAGAGTTAAACTCACTAATTTTCAAAACAGAGCCATTTACATATTAAGTTAAAATCTTACCATTAAATAATGTCGGTGTCGTATAACAGTAGTATCTCTGTCTTCCAAACAGATGGCGTGGGAGCGTCACCCACCACCGGCTCCAAATGTGGGTATTGCATAATGGTAGTGTTCGTGTTTTGGGGACATGAGGCGAGTGTTCGATTCACTCTACCCGCACTAAAAACTGATATAAAGAAAGTACAAAGAAAGAAAAGGAGAAACGTTATGTTACTATTAAATTCCATTAAATCAACACAAATGAATAGAACACATGAAAACGATAGTACGGTAGCGTTTTGGTACTGCCTAGATAGGATGCCCTGTATTAGGAGTTAATTAGTTAGTTAAAACTAAATTAAAATATCTTAATATGGGACGATTCTAAACATGCATATATACATATATAGCATATAGAGTTGTCCTTTTAATTTTTAAATTTATGTAAATTTAATAAACCATAACTAGAAAGGGGAAACATGACATGTACGAAGAAAGAAATTGTAAAATCAGAGAAACTGGTAAAGCAACTAGAGAAAGACGTGCCAACATGGACTGTTGTGTTATCTCCGTAAAGATTCAAGAGAATAGATTGTCTAAAGCGAAGTTAGAAAAAATACAACGTTGTTTCCTTGAGGCTAAGTGGTTATCCAATGCGGTGGTAGCGTCTGAAACACTAACTCTTGAAAATACTTCCACTGTTCAGGTTAAGGTTAAAGACTCTTTTGAGGTTAGAGAAATTAATACGCTTTCAGTGCAGATGAAGCAATCTGTAATGGATAGTGTCAAACAAAATATTTTTAATCTATCTAAAGCAAAGCAAAAAGGTTTAAAAGTCGGTAGACTCCAATTTAAGAAAGAATGTAATGAAATCAATCTCAAACAGTTTGGTAAGACTTATGCTATTAAAGGCAAAAATAAGATTAGTGTTCAGAATATTGGTGTTTTAGTAGTAAATGGTCTTGAACAGGTTAACTTAGATGAGGTTGAGTTTGCAAATGCGAAACTTATTCAAAAGCCGTCTGGCTACTATATTCATCTAACAATCTATTCAAACAAACAACCTCAATCTAGTGTAGAAAAAGAAGTTATCGGTCTAGACATGGGAATCAAAGACCAGTTAACATTCTCTAATGGAGTTAAGGTGAACTTTTATTTGGAAGAAAGTGAACAACTTAAAGGACTGATGAGAAAACTGTCTCGTCAAACTAATGGTTCTAACCAGTACAAGCAAACCTTAAACAGAATTAAGAGAATTTATGAGAGTCAAAACAACAAAAAGAAAGATGTGGTCAATAAGTTAAATTCAGTTTTAAAAACAAACTACATTATTTGTTTCCAAGATGAACTATTAAATCAATGGAAACGCAAAAAGTCTAAACGTAGGTTTAGTTTCGGAAGAAAAGTCCAACATGGAATTTTAGGTCGAGTTAAGAACAAACTAAAAAAGAACTCAACTAACCACATGTTAGAGAGTTCAGTTCCAACAACTTAAACCTGTCCTGAATGTGGATGTTTGACGAAGCACAGTTTAGATAAAAGAAAGTACCACTGTAACCACTGTGGTTTCGAGTGTCTTGACAGAGACGTTCATTCTGCGAATATGATGGTACTCTTGAGCGGGTATGGAACGTATCGCTCGTTAAACACGGATGCGGATAGCACTAATAAGATGATGAACCTATTGGCTCATTTATCAACTGTTGGTGTTATAGTAGAAAATACTACTAGAAGCATGTAAGCATGTCACTAAGTGGTGTGTAGTTCATAATAAAGGACAATTCTAATATATATATTAATCGTCTTCAAATTGTTTTAGTTGAGTTTATATTTTAGTTTTATTTAACTGACTTCTAATGAACTTATGGGGGATGGAGTTGCTTGGGGTGACTATTTGTTTTGCAAACAAAACATCAGATGGGTTCGAATCCCATATCCTCCACTTAAAATACCCTTGTAGCATAACGGAGAGTGCATGGGTCCTCTAAACCCGCGGTTCCAGTTCGATTCTGGACAAGGGTGCTAAAAACATGAGTTTGAAATCTCGATAACAAAATTCAAGATTTGGTTACGTAGGGCAGTGGTTTAGTCCCATCTCCTTGTCACGGAGAAACACGTGGGTTCGATTCCCATCGTAACCGCCATTTGCCCGCTTAGCACAACTGGTAGTGCAGTTGCCTTGTAAGCAGAAGGTTGTTCGTTCGAGCCGGACAGTGGGCACTTAAGTTAAAGAGTTCTTATTAAAAACTCTAAAATTTGGGGTAATACAGCGTAATTGGTAGCGTCCCGGACTGTAAATTCGGTGCCTCTGGTGTTGGAAGTTCAAGTCTTCCTTACCCCACCATATTGCTAAGTAATTCAGTGGTAGAAATTAGGCCAGCATAAGCCTATATACGTAAGTTCAAATCTTACTCTAGCGACCATGCTCCCATCGACTAATAGTTAGGTCGTCATATATTTTGAAAGGAATTAAATATGGGTATTATATATTGTCATAAAAATAAGATAACTGGGAAATGTTATATTGGACATACGTTTAAGAGTTTGGAAGAGCGTGTTGGCAATAAACCAGAGCAAGCATATTCTGGGAACAAATCATTTTCAAACGATATTTTAAAATATGGTTGGAACAATTTTGAAAGTTCTATATTAGAAACAGTTGACAATAATAATGCAACAGAAAGAGAAACATATTGGATAAATGAATTTGCGAAAAATCATAGTATTTATAATAAATGTATGATTGGAACTCATAACTCAAAGAGAACAATTAGGTCTGCACACAGAACTAATAGAGATATGGAGATACACATTTGTTCAATGTTTGAAACTGGATATTCTATGAACGATATTAGCAAGATTTGCGGTGTATCAATCAACACTGTGCAACGAATATTAAAGCATTCAGGAATAGACACGAACACACAAGGCGAGTTAAGTTTTATTCAAAAGAAGAACTGCTTAGAAAGAGAAAAATTTTTAAAGAGTCGTAAGTGCCCGATATGTGGTGGTTTGTTACATGAAAATGGTATAAACATTAAGAGAAAGACATGCTCCAGAAGATGTGCAAGTATTTATAAGAGATTAACTATTGACGAACGTAAAAAGATTGATAGCAGTCATCAAGAATATATTAATGAGTACAAAGAGTTGATGAGAAATCAAAAACAAATTGCAAAAGAATATATTGAAGAAAGGAATATTAAGTCAATAGACGTTCGTACAGATATTGAAAATGATTTATATGAACAACAGAAACACAGATATAGACCAAAGCACACGGCAGAAGAATTACAATGGAGAAAAGATGAAGTACGTTGTAAACAGAAATTGGATTTAATTTTAAATTCTGGTGTAGACTTGATGAAGTTTGGTTACAACACGAAGTTGTGTAAAATGTTCCCAGAACTTAGTAAGAAAACGATTCTGTTCTTATTGAGGAAATATCGTATTCCGCATTTTGAACGAGTTGGTAGCAAACAAGCAACTGCAAATTTATAGTTTGAAACGCTCCCATAGACAAGTGGCCAAGTCATACGGTCTTCATCCGTATATCACGAGTTCGAATCTCGTTGGGAGTACCATATTGGAGACGTAACCAGAAATTGGTATCTGTCCGGTCTTGAACACCGGTTATCTGCAAGGATATGTGCGTTCGAGTCGCACCGTCTCCGCCATATACCAGTATAACACAATGGCAGTGTGGAGTCCTGATAAGGCTTATATTCAAGTTCAATTCTTGATACTGGTACTAAGTTAGAGAGTTCTTTAAAAACTCTAAATACCCTAGTAGTTCAGCGGGAGAACACTAGTCTTACAAACTAGATGTCAGTGGTTCAACTCCACTCTAGGGTACCATGCCTCTGTAGCGAAGTGGTATCGCAATGGTCTTTTAAATCATGAGTCACTGGTCCGATTCCAGTCAGAGGTACTACAAGTTTGAAATCTTGTTGTCAAAATTCACTTATTTGGGGATGTGGTTCAATGGTTGAACGCCGGCCTGTTAAGCCGTGAGGAAACTCTATGTAGGTTCGATTCCTACCATCCCCGCCATACTCCTGTAACTCAATAGAAGAGTAGCGGCCTCTTAAGCCGAAGGTTGCTAGTGCAAGTCTAGTCAGGAGTACCTTTAAATCGCTATGTAATTCAATTGGCAGAAAACGTATTTCATAGGTACGTAGTTGCACGTTCGAACCGTGCCATAGCGACCATTTAAACCTAAAAAGGAAGTATTGATATGATTGTAAGGTTAAAAGAGTTTGGAACAAGTTTAGGTAGTAGAGTCTTAGGAAAAGAAGTAAGTAATATGATTGACTTTGAGAAAGAAGATGAAATCATATTAGATTTTGAAGATGTTAAAATGGTGACTAGTTCTTTTGCAGATGAAGTAATCGGTAAGAATTGTGCCAAGTTAGGATTACATAACTTCTTTAAGAAAGTACAGATTATAAACACTTCCGAACAGATTAAACTTATCTTAAAGAAAGCGATTATAGATAGATTGGCAGAGTATGAAATTCAAGAACAGCAATAAGAGATTCAGTATTGATGATATTGTTAAACACTTTATAGAAAATCAAGACAAACTAACTGGTGTTGTAATTGATGTTGAAAGATTAAGTAATAAAGTGTTTATATTGACTGTTGAAGGTTGTAATACAAAGTTCTCTAAAACATTTAACTATCGGTTTATCAAGAAAACAAATAGCAAATTCAAATTTGAAGAATACTTAATAATGGACTTGCTATTAGAATTAAGTGATAAACTGTTCAAGAATGGTATAGATTTTGCAATCGTATTTCCTACAACAAATTTTCCTGCAATATTGAAACCAAGACCTGATTTAAATGATTTGCTCCTATCGACTAACGGTTAGGTCGTTACCCTCTCAAGGTAAAAATGTGAGTTCGATTCTCATTGGGAGTACTTAAAATTGTCCTGTGGTATAAAGGTAGCACGTGTGGCTCTGACCCACAAAATAAATGTTCGACCCATTTCAGGACAGCCATACCTTTGTGATGGAAGTGGTAGACATGACAGATTCAAAATCCGTTGCTGAAAAAGCGTGTCGGTTCGAGTCCGACCAGGGGTACCTATTAAAAATTGTCTGGTGATGAAATTGGTAGCCATATACGACTTTGACTCGTAACATTGTGAGTTCGACTCTCACCCAGACAGCCATGCTCTTGTGACGGAAATGGTAGACGTAGCGGACTTAAAATCCGCTGTTTGAAAAGACGTGCTGGTTCGAGTCCAGTCGGGAGCACTATTTGAGTTTGAAATCTCGTTAAAAATTCTAATACAGAACTTCTAAAACTCTATTTACCCCAATATGGCAAGGAGTTTGCCAAGGTGATAGAGAGAACTGACGAAGTTTAACTTGGTGGTCTTAGTGTAATGGTTAACACGATAGGTTGTGGCCCTGTAAATATGAGTTCAATTCTCGTAGACTACCCCATTGCCCTCGTGGCGGAACAGGCAGACGTTCGAGTCTTAGAAACTCGTGCCGAGAGGCGTGTGAGTTCAAATCTCACCGAGGGCACCATATTTCCCCATGTTGTAATGGATAGCATACTAACCTACGAAGTTAGAGATAAGAGTTCGACTCTCTTTGGGGAGGCCTAATAAATGATAGAAAGGAATAGTTTATGAGTACAAAAGATTTTGAAGTAACAAAGGACTTAAAACTGAATAGTATCACTCATGGCAAAGTAAGTTTGGAAGAAACAGTCAAATACATCGTAGACTACCTTTCAGCAGATAAGCAAGCAAAGTACGAAATCGCTATCGGTACAGACTCAATGACGAGAAGTCAAACAAAGTTTGCTCTTGCGATTGTGGTTCATAGAAACACGAATGGTGCAATCTTCTTCTCTCGCACGTTCACTCATTCAAAGTTCAGTAAGAACATGTTACACGAGAAGTTAGTAAGAGAAACATCTATGTCGATTGATACTGCAGTATATATTGCAGAAGAGTTAAAGAAATATGGTATTGATGTACTGGATAAGGATAGCAATATTGATTTCCAAGTTCACATGGACATTGGAACGAAAGGTGCAACCGCTGAATTTATCTCAGAGTTAGAAGGTTGGGTAACGGCTTACAGTTTCAAATATAAGATTAAACCAGAGTCTTATGCATCTTCAACGATTGCTGACAAATTGAGTAAGTGAGTTTCAGGGATATTCTCGCTCATCAAAAATCCCTTATATGGCACAGTGGACAAGTGGATAAGTCAGTGGTCTGCAACACCACTAATCGTGAGTTCGAATCTCACCTGGGCCTCCATTCATTATGGTTCTTGAGCAAGTGCGGTCATTGCAACTGGTTGAAGCCCAGAGGAACTTGGTTCGACTCCAAGAGGAACCACTTTTAAAATCTATCCCTATGGTGTAATGGTAGCACAACGGCCTCCAAAACCGTTTGGTGAGAGTTCAAGTCTTTCTAGGGGTGCTTTTATTTAAAAATTGTTTACAAAATTTTTTCTTTGTATTATAATGTATCTGTAAATAAAGAAGAGGTATTTATCTATGGAAAACAAGGCGCATATAATTGTAAAAATCGGGGGAGTCAGAGAGGACTACTATTTTGATGGAGAACTAACATATCATGACGTGAACGGGAAAGTGTACGAATGTTCTAATTGTGGTAAAAGAGTTGGTGAGTATAAACTTCCTGATATAAGTGTTTGTCCACATTGTGGTGCAAAATTTGATGGTGATGTCTCTGATACCTTCAAAGAGAAATGTAATAAGTTAATTGCATATTTTCAAAAAGAAAAAGCAGAGATGAAAGAGAAAATGGATAGAAGTCATAAAAGAAAACGTGAAGAACTCCGTTGGGACCTTCGCAACATTAAGGTCAATCTCTATTATTTCCACAGAATGTTACGTATTTGGGAAAAAGGTGAAGTCTCCTATAAGAATTTTGAGTTGTGTGATGAAGCGTATGATGAAATATTCGGTGAGTCAGCATGTGAAAACACGGAGACTGTACTATGACAGTTAAAGACTTGTTAAGCGTTTTAGACGCAGAATGTGTAGATAGTGTTTGTATTATCAAAGACAATGAAATTTTGTGGAGTGACACTAAATTAACGACTATCCCACAAAACTTTCTTGATAGTACAATCAAATTAGTATCGCCTCAACATAATACGGAATATTACGAGAATTATGATGGCGAGATGTGCGAAGGTAGTAGTGAGTTAAGTGTGGTAATTGAAATAGCATAAATGGGAGATTAGATATGTTAGAAGGAAAGACATTAGAAAACGTAGTAAAGATTTCAAGATTATTTGATAAAAGAATTACTAGTCGTATGTTTTTTGCACGCACTACGGACTCATCACATGATACGATGTTTAATATGATTTCCATTTGTGCTGAAGGCATTTTCTTAGTTCACGATGAATGGGGAGAGTGCCAAACTCTCGTTGAGATTGAAAAAGTTAAATCAATCTATGAAGTACTGGACACTAGAAAGAAAACAGTAGGCAAGAAGTTGTTTAACTTGTCATGGTAAATGAAATTATATTCACTGTTTAGTGGTGAATAAAAATTGCTGTTATACTCAAATTGGTGAAGAGAGTTGCTTGCTAAGCAACCAGTCCGCCTAAAAACGGAGTGCAGGTTCGAGTCCTGCTGACAGCGCCTAGATTATAAAAGTGAGGTATGTTAAAATATCTCACTTTTTCTATTTACAAATACCGTAAACCGTAATAATATAATCCTGTAAAAGAAAGAGGCACACACTTATGAAATTCACCATCAAGACAGAGTTAAAGACATTCACATTTACAGAACATGATGTAATTATGTTCAATGGTGCAAGATATATTCTAATTACACAGTCACCAAGACCTGGATATGGATTTGGTGATGTAAATATTCCTGTTAGACTTGCAGAAGAATGGATTAAGAGTGGCGCATTAGTAGAGTGTGGAACATACAATAACACAGAATTACCATTATATAAATTCGTAAGAGAGGCACAATAAACATGGATATTGAAACACTTAGAGCTCTAGAAGAAAACATTTTAGATTATCTTCAATCAAATATTGAGATTGTTGATAATAATGAAAGATTTAGTGTGTGTAAAAAATTATTCAACACATTTTTAAATCTCGGGATTGTTTTTGGTTGTAATGGTGGTGTTCTAAATAGAAGAGGTATGATTAATCTTTATGTAACATTGGAAACCACAAATAATGACCATGCTGTGGTTAGTATTTCCTATGATGGAGTATTAAAATATCAACGATACGTCACTATGATAAATGTAGACGAAGAGATTAAAAATATTGAAAAATGTATAGAACTCTTTAAAGAGAATTTTACTGACAGTCAAACATTGTTAAAAGAATTAAAAGATTTCTAATCAATTGTTAGAGGTAAATCATGAGTAAGATTGAAAAAATTTTAGAGTATATTAATTCAATTCCTAATTATTCAGCAGGACTGGAGAATAGGAAATTAAAAATTACATATCAATATTACGAAGAAAATATACGGATGAGTCTAATGCTTTCTTATAGGTTTCTACAATATTATGGTGACGTAATCATATACGATTATAATAAACATTGTTCTGTATTTGAGTATCGATTTACTTGTTCAGAAGAAAAAGATGTGATTAAGGTACTAGATACGTTAAGACATTTCGGTACGTATATTGATGAGAATACTCGAAAATTAAATCTTAAAATAGATAATGCAGCAAAACAAGGATATTACAGAAGAGGATAAGGATAGTAAAAACATATGACAAAAGAAGAGTTATTTTTAAAAGTAAACAAGGAAGCAGAAGTATTATTGGAAAACGGTTTCGAATTTGTTGCAGATTATAACGAAGCACGATTGTCCGCGAAAGTTTACGAAAAGATAGTTAGTTCTAAACGTTTTATTGCTTATGTTTCACGTGAAGGTTCGTTTTTCATGGTTAAAACAAGAGTAGATATAAACAAGTTAGGATTAGAAAACAAGATTAAGTTTACTTTAGAGACATATTCAATTGTGGAAGATAAAACTAAAGAGGCTATTAAGACGATAATTGAGTTATCTAATGGACTCTTATAATAAAATTAATGTTTAGTTACAAACTATATACATAAAGATAAATTTAGTATATAATAAATATAGTTAAATTAATTTAACGATTGGATTGTTAAAATAATTTAATTATATACAGACAGTTTATTTGTGATAAAATAATAGAGAAATTAAGAGTTGAATAGAGGAGAGAGTTTATGAGTAAAGTTAAAAAGATTTTAAAGTATATTGATTCTATTAAGGAATACAGTGGTAAACTAGAAGATAGAAAGTTAAAAATTGATTATGAACAAGAGACCCAAGAGCATTATTTTGGTATGCATATAACACTTTCGTATAACACAAACTGGTATTCTGGTGATGTGCTTGTTTATAATTCTGATAATGGTCATTATTTTTCCTTCAGAGATAATTTCACTTGTTCAAAAGAGGAAGAGGTAATTAACGTGTTAGATATATTAAGACATTTTAGTGAGACTATCGGAGAAAATATCAGACAGGTGCGTTGTGATGTAGACCGTGCATCTAGTCTAGGACATTCGCAGGTTGATTTAAAGCGCTCTAACCAGTACCTATTAACAAAGTAATTAAACTTAGTAATACATAAAGAAAGAGGTAATACACATGTCACATTTCACAGTATTAGTTGTAGATACAAAAAACGAAAAATCAGTAGATGAATGGATGGAACCATTTTATGAAGGTTTAGAAGAAGATAGATTACTTGATTGGAGTGTACAAGATGTACTAAAGTATTTCAAGGAACACAATGTTGATTTCCCATACGACCATGTAGATGAGTCTAATCTTGTAAAATACTTAGAACGTGCAGAAGAATTGGACTTTGACACTTCCGAGCATGATGATGAAGGCAACCTATACTATTTAGGCAATGAAGATGCTAAATGGGACTGGTACGAAATTGGTGGTAGATGGTCTGGTATGTTAAAGAAGTTAGACGGTACCAGATGTGATGAGTGCGAAGTTAAGGACTTAGACTTGTCATTAGATAAAGATATGTACGAAAAAGCAAAACGTTTCTGGGAAGTTGTTGTTGACAAGCAACCATTAAAAGATGGTGAATATGCTGACGGTTTCGTTTCGTGGTATAAAGATAGTTATTACAAAGACACATTTGGTGACAAGGAAACGTTTGCAAAAGATAAAGCATCGCTTAGCACACTCGCAATGTTGTTAGATGGTAAGTGGTATGAACAAGGAAAGATGGGTTGGTTTGGGATGTCGGATACGACAAGCGAGTCTTTGCAGGAGTATACAAGTTTCTTTGATAAAAAACTAAAAGAGTTAAAAGTAACTCATCCTAATGCTAGATTGACACTTGTTGATTGTCATATTTAAAGACTGTTGTATAGTAATGTATAGCAGGTTTTATAATGTAATAGAATAGAAAGGAAGTTGGTGTATGACCGTAGTTCACAAAGGTATAAGAGTGAAACTTTATCCTACAGAAGAACAAGAAGTCTTAATCAATAAAACTATTGGTTGTTGTCGTTTTGTGCATAACCAAACACTTGCAGACTGTAAACAGTCTTATGAGCAAACGCAACACTTTCCTTCTCAAGGTGAACGTTCTGCGAGTATTGTAAAGATGAAGAAAGAACAACCGTTTCTAAAAGAAGTGGACGCCCATGCATTACAGTATTCGGTGAGAGATTTAAACTCTGCACTAAACAACTTCTTCAAGAACAGGGGTCATTTCGGCTTTCCTCAATTTAAATCAAGACATAGAGGTAAGCAATCGTATAGGACTCCTTATAATGGTGGCAAGGCTAATGTCTTAGACAATAAACACATCAAACTCTCAAAGTTAGGGAAAGTCAAGACCAAACGTTTCGATATGCCAGAGGTGTATAAACTTTGTAATATCACCGTAGAAAGAACAAACACAGGAAAATACTACGCCTCTATCTGTATCGAAACAGAGGTTCAACTTCTTCCTAAGACAGGAAAACAAGTTGGTTTTGACTTAGGTTTAAAAGACCTGCTTATCGGTTGTGATGGGACCAGATTTGCTAGGCCGAAGTTCGGCTACGCCAATAAAGATAAACTTGTCAAAGAACAGCGTAAACTCTCGAAAATGAGAGCCAAGTTGGAGAGGGCAAACGCAAATCTTGACGAGTGTAGGAATTATCAGAAGCAGAAGCATAAGGTTGCTAAGTTACACGAGCATATTGCAAATTCAGCAAAAGACTTTAACCATAAGTTAAGTCGAAAACTTGTGGAAGAGTACGACTTCATTGCGATGGAAGATTTGAATGTAAGTGGTTTAATTAAAAATCACTCCCTTGCCTATTCAATTTCAGATGTAAGGTGGTCGCAGTTAGTGAACTTCATTAAATACAAATGTTCTTGGTATGAAAAGAAATTTGTTCAAGTAGACAGATTCTATGCAAGTTCAAAAATCTGTTCTTGTTGTGGAACATATCATAAGGATATTGTAAACTCACTTTCGGTAAGAGAGTGGACTTGTCCAGATTGTGGCGTGCATCACGATAGAGATGTAAACGCCGCTAAGAACATTTTAATTCAAGCCTTGAGTGCGGGCATTTAAAACACACTTCGGAAAGGCGCAACCGTGGTAAATTAGTTTAGGGATGGTAGTTCTTGTAAAAGAATAAGAGTAACCTAGACGTTCCCAAGAAAGTGTTTGTGAAAACAAGCAGGGCGCCACGACAAGTGACTCCTTAAAAGAATACACAAAGTTTTTCAATAAAACGTTAGAAGAATTAAAACAGACACATCCGCACGCAACGGTAACACTTGTGGATTGTCATATCTAAAGTTGTTGTATAATAAGAATAGAGGTAGGATTATGACAAGAGAAGAAGTTTTTTTAAAGTTAAGTAAAGAAGCAGAAGTGTTGTTAGAGAATGGTTTTAATTTAGTAGAAGGTTATATAGACAAAAAGCTATCTGCGAAAGTGTATGAAAAGAAAGTAAACTCAAAACGTTTTGTTTTGATTATTAAATGTCGTAGTAGATTTGTATCAGTCATGTCTAAGATATGTCTTAATCTTTCTGCATGGGAAAATGAGATTCAATGTCAGTTAGATAATTACAAAGATGTAGAAGACGATATTAAAGAATTAATTAATTCTACAATTGAATTAAGTAAACTTTAAAAATTGTTATATAATAAATAGTGTAATCGGAATGTTGAGAAACGTACCGATATAGAAAATTTTAATTGGAGTAAAAGTAAACACAAAATCTCATCTTATAGATTATTAGTTATTTAAAAACTTTTAAAATAATGTAAATAAAAATAACTCCAAGGTTGGTCGTAAAATTTTCTAGTGGCTCTATGACATGAATAGCCAAACAATATATAAAATTCCAGTTGTGAACATGTCTATATGGTGCAGTTAAAAGTTAGTCATGATTTGTCGAGTACTGGAGAGTGACATTTCATATAACATTAACGTAAGTCGCATGAGAACAAAGTCCCGTATTTGTAGGTGGAATACCTAGAGGTCGATCGTAAGTTTCGTGTGCTTTGTCTGGTTGGTTGTAAAAATAACCTATGGGCATGACCAACAAAAAAGCACAATCTATTTTTGAAAGAGTGTAGATATGTCAATATTTATTTTAGTTATAATTTTATTTATAATATTATTCTTAGTGAATTTTAAGTTAAGTCTATCTGGAAAGTTATATACGATTGGTGATGCATTAGTCGATACTGTGATAGAGACTATTGTAATATTGATGTTTGTAACTATGATATTGGCATTATCGAAAATTATTGTATATTATTTATAGGTTATTTACATTCATTAAAAACTATGGTATAATAATATTATCAATATCAATTAAATATGCTTCTGTAACTCAACAGTAGAGTAACGACCTTTTAAGTCGTGAGTTGCTGGGGCGGCACCAGCCAGGAGCACTATTAGAGGTTAATAAGTTCCTTTTAAAAACTTACTTAACATGGCGAGGTATATCAGTTGGCAGATGGTGAGAGTCATAATCTCAAAGTCGCTGGTTCGAGTCCAGCCCTCGCAACTTTTTTAAAATAAGAGTAGACTGTAAAATACATCTACTCTTTTTTGATATATAAACTATATACACACAGACTGTATTAGAACTGCACAGGATGAATTTTAACATAAACAATGTTAGAAATATCATTAACACTGAAATAATCACTAGAGTGCACATAACTGCAGTCTATAAGAAAGGAAATAATTATGCCATTAAAGAAGAAGAAAGTTAATGTAGAAGAATTGCAAAAGAAATTACGAGAGTCAAGTAGATGGAAGATGTATTATGATAAATTGATTTTGCAGAGCGATATGAAGAATGGTGGTTTTAAAACACCAGAAGATGCAAAAAAACATATTGATAAATTAGTATTAATGAAGTTTGATAGAAAAGACCCTTTTGCAGCCTTCGATGAGTTCTGGGAAAATCAGAAGAAAGGTAAGTAATCTATGCTAGTAAGAATAATAGCATTGCTAGTATTCTTTGGTTTTTGGTCTATTCTTGAGCAGTTAATAAACGTAATGCAGTCAAGTAATAAAAAGAGACCAGCAAAGATACAGAGCAAAGACTCAGTACCAAAAGAGACATTTTTTCAAGAGCAAAAGGCACTCCATAAGTACGCATTTACTAGAACATTATGGAATGATTTTAAGTTAAACAAAAAACTCTATATTGCAATGTATGTAGTTTTCGCTTTAACGACACTTATCTTCGGTGACTTTAAGGGTATTATTCTAGCAATTGTTTGGAGTATTGTTTGGTACATTGTCATTAGAATTTTATTAAAACCTCATAGAGATAATGAGTTAAATATTATCAATAAATTCTTTCAGTTTAAGAAGAAATATATGGGCTTAATTGACCCAATGAATACGATTAGAAACTATACATCTGAGTTACAAATCAAATGGGACGATACAAACGAATATCCAGAAAGTGTAACATGGCTTATATCACCAAGTTTTGAAAAGAAGAATCGTATTCAGTTCATGCAGGCATTGAGTGAGAATTTAGGTAAAGGTAAGTTCTTTTATGCAACAGACGAGGACTGGGATGATGATAACAAGGTAACAACAGTACGTAAAGACTTTGATAATGAGAAGTTAAGAGAGTTTGTAGAGAACTGTATGTTACTAAAGGCAAAGTGGCTAGGTAAGGTTAATCCTCAGACAGGTACATATACTTACGAGTATGAATTTACAATAGATGGTTATGATAAGGGTGGTTATCCAAATAAGCTAACTCTAAAACTACCAATAGGTGTAAGTGGTGATAATGAGATGGCGATGTTAAGTGCCTTCTCTAAAGAATTAGGCGCAGGTAGACAATGGGAGTTAGACCCTGCTAAAGGTTGGGACTTTATAAATCACAATTTGCATTTAGTATTATTAGACCCATTACCGCAAAAAGCACCATGGAGTAATGAGTATATTTTCAACGAAAGAATATCACCTTACTATTTCCCGCTTGCTTTATCATCTAAAGGTGGTGTAGTAATTCATAACAATGAAACAAATCAGGATGAGCGTGTTATCGGTTATGACCCTGTAGGTGAACAGTGGAAACTGATGGGTAAACTTGGTATCAGAGAAACAGATATACAACCACCAAGTATGTTGAACGCACCACAGGTTATCGGCGCCGGAAAAACAGGTGGAGGAAAGTCTGTATTACTTAGAAATATCGAGAATGGTTGTCTATTAAGACCAGAAAATTGGTTATTAATGATAGTTGACCTAAAACGTGTAGAAGGCAGTAAGTTCTTGAAATTTGGTGTACCTGTAGGTACTACATATGAGAACGCTGCATCCATTCTAACATACGCACAGAAGATTATGATGGACAGATATGAGGAAATGGTCCAAAGAGACGTTGTAAACTATATGGACATACCTGAATCAGAGCGAACACAAGCGATTATGGTAATCGTTGACGAAGCAGGTGAGTTATTGTCACCTATTAAAGCTGGAAAAGAAGATGAGCAAGGACAGTCTAATGCTCAATATCAGGCTCAATGTACACAAGCTATTGAAAGTATTTATCGTCTAGGACGTGCCGCAATGGTACATGTACAGGTATGGAGCCAGCGTGTCGCTTTAGACCAAGGTATTACTATGGCCATGCGTAATAATGCAAGTGCGAGAATGTGTGCTGGACCTCTTGACCCAACATTATCAACAATGGTGTTTAACGATGGGCTGGGAACATTAGTACCTAGAAGTCCGCGCGGTCGCATTGGTTTATCATTGAATGATGAAGAATTTGTTGCTCAGGGATTTTTTGCGGACGACTTTTTCTTGCAAAACTATTTAGAAGAGAAATACGGTAAAGGCAACATCAATGTCTACAATAACCAATCTATGTTGAAACTAGATGAAGTTGTGCATTCTAAAGACGATAAGATTATAGAAGAGATGACAGAGGAAGAGTACGAAGAATTACTGAGCCTTGCCAACGGAAAATAAAAAGAGTAGGTGTAATTAACCTACTCTCATTTTTTCTATCCAGTCATAAGCTTGTTCTTCGTTGAACCAAGCGATATAGTTGAGATTATTCTCAATCGCTGTTTTTAGTTTTTGAACATCTTTTATTGTCCAGACCATTATAGCATTGTTATAATATTCTGTGTTTTTACTTTTCCATAATTCTAATGTTTTCAAATCACCTTCATTATTTTCATCAAAGAAATGTTTACCGTGAGTCCATATTCCATTGTATTCAATGTAAAGGTCTAGAGAAGGAATGTAGAAATCGCAGGCGAAAGGATAATCTTCACTTCTATATTGAGTTTTTAAATCAGGAAATAACTCTCTTAACTTAACCTCAAGTCTTTTTTCAGTCTTAGATGTACCAAGGGAGCCATTTTCTTTCCTTGTATTATAACACTTCTCGACAGGAAGAACATCTATATTAGAGTTTTTAGGGAGTGTGTTTCGTGTTGCACTCATTGGATTCTCCGTGCCATATTTTTCTAGGTTTGTATTTTTAGTTTTTTCTTGAATAACAAGAGATTGTGTAGGATTCTCAACACCATATCTTTCTAAGTTAGTTTGTTTAATTTTCTCTTTAACTTCATCTGCTTGGAATGAGTATTCTACACCATATCTTTCTAAATTAGTCTCTTTAATTTTTTGTTTTCCATATTCAGAAGCATAAACATTTTCTGCTCCGTATCTTTCAAGATTAACTTGTTTAATTTTATCTTTAACCTCTTCACTTTGACTTGCCCATTCTGTACCATACTTATCTAAACATGTTTGATGATATTTTTCTGTAATTTCCTTCGATGCAAAACCGATACCACCGTAATGTTCGATTGTTGTGTTCCATCCTTTTTCTTTAACTTCTTGTGATTGTGAAGGATGTTTTGTTCCATAATGTTTCATTGAAGTATATTCAGCTTTTTCTTTTGTTGTTAAACTGTTGTAATATGCTAATTCTTCTTCTGTAGGCAGGTTTCTATAATTAAAACCACATAGCGATATTTCATTATTAGATTGCAAATCTTTTTCAAGGAAGTTGAGTTGTCGAATACACTTTTTACATACATAATGTCTTGGCATTCCTTTAGACGCTTTGACTTTTGTTTCACCACATATAAAACAATGAACAATATGTGTTGGTGAGCAGAACCTTTTGTTTTTGTGATGATTTGCTAAAAACTCTTTGCCACAGATTTCGCAATTTTTAAAAACAATTTTAGTTGGTTGCTTGTTTATAAGCGAGCCTATAGGTCTTTTAACACATCGTCTTGAGCATGTTGTATTAATGTTATTTTCGCGATGTCGAAGAATAACAACAGAACGGCAAGAGAATATCTTGCCACATACAGGACATTGAATATCATGATACCTAGAACAGTATCGTTTTTTATTGTTATTCGTTTCAAATTCCTTATTACATATTAAACATTTCTTTGTTTCCATTAAATATTATTCTCCTTATATTTTTCTATCCAGTCGTAAGCTTGTTCTTCGTTGAACCAAGCAATATAATTAAGATTATTCTTGATTACTGTTTCTAGCTTATTAATGTCTCTGACTGTCCAGGTTTCTATAGCATTTTTATAAAACTTAGAATTTTTAGATTTTTCTGTCCATTGATTTAATTTTTCTAAGTCTTTAATGTCGCTCTTATCGAAGAATTTATCTCCATGCAACCATGTTCCATTGTATTCTATGTAGAGATTCAAACTCGGAATATAGAAATCACAGTTAAAAGGATATTTTTTAGATTTGTATTGAGTCTTTAAATCAGGAAAGATTTTTCTTAATTCTATTTCTAGTTCTTTTTCAATTTTAGATTTGTTGAAGGTATTATTCTGTTTCTTTGTCTCATATTCTTTTAATTTAGATTCTTTAGAGTGAGCTTTCTTTTTTAAATCTTCTCTCATATATACATTTTTAACTCCATGATTTTTGATAGTTGTATTTATAATTTTTTCTTGTAAAATTTTAGAAGATGTTCCTAATCCACCATAACGTTCTGTACAAGTACAAGAGATTTTGTCAAGAACATCTTGATTATTGTGAGCACATTTAACAGAACAAAATTTAGCATAACCGTTTTTAACGTTTTGAAATGTTGTTCGATTATTACATGTAAGACAGATACCATCATTTTCCTTTTTAATATATGTATCATAATATTCTTGAGATTTGATTTTATGAGTTTGTCTTAAGTGAGAAGACAGAGCTTTAAAACTTATAAACTCTCTCTTACATATTAGACACTTCATTTGATTCGCTCCATTTCTTTATCCAATCATAAGCTTGATTCTTGTTAAACCACACAACATAGTTGAGATTATTTTGAATTGCAGTATTTAATTTGATTAAGTCTCTCTTAGTCCATGTTTCAATAGCATTTTTATAATAGTTAGATGTTTTGGATTTTTTTATCCATTGATTTAATTTTTCTAAGTCTTCAATATCATTTTTGTCGAAGAACTTATTCCCGTGAGTCCAAGTTCCATTATATTCAATATAGAGATTTAAACTTGGAATGTAATAATCACAATCAAATGGATATTCTTTGCTTCTATATTGTGTTATTAGGTCAGAAAATAATAATCTTAGTTTTGATTCTAGTTCCATTTCCGTTTTTGAAACGTTAAAAGAATTGTTTTTCTTTTTAGTGTTATATTGTTTATCTTTGTATTCTTGAGAGTTAGTAAGATTCTTTAAAAATTTTCTACCTTCCTTAGATTTTGTCCATGATGTTTCATTATATCTCTCTAAATTAGTTTCCTTTATTTTTTGAATAATTAAATCAGAGCCATAAACATTCTCAGCTCCATACTTTTTTAAATTGGTCTGTTTAGTTCTTTCTTGAATTTCTTTCACTTGAGAAGGGTTAGTATGACCATATTTTAACAACATGGTTTCATTGTATTTTTTAGTTAATTCTTGAGAAGCAAAACCTATTCCATTATACTTTTCTAGACAGGTATTTCTAGTTCTTTCGTTTAGTTCTTTTCTATTATCTTTATTGTTAATATAGTTTTTAGTATAAGTCTCTGTACAGTGTTTAATGTGATATTGGGATTGATTCAAACATTGTCTAGAGCAAAATATTCTATATCCTTTTACTAAAGTTATCAAGTCTGTTTCTTTTCCACATTCTAGACATTTTCCTTCATTTTCATCTCTTTTTAAAAATCTATCACAATATTCCTGTTTAGACATTTTATGAGTTGTTGAGATATGAGTTCCTAATATTCTAGAATTCTTGAATTCTCTCTTACATATTTCACATTTCATCTTTAAAACTCCTTATCTAATCTAAATCACATTCTAATAAAATCTAGAGCGCTCTGGGCACTATTTACACTTCTCTAAGATATTTATATTTCTTTTGTTATTCTAATCATAAAGGCACCTTTTGTACATTCAGGTGCAATTTTAATAGTCTACTAAATTTTGAATTCTTTTTTCTAGTGATAAGTGTTTTCCAAAAAAGTTCTTATCAGGACCTATTGCTATCTTATTCCAACAATGTTCTATCATATTATCTGGATAATCAATATCACTATAATAATATTCTAACAAACAATGCATCGCGTCTTTTCTGTCGCTTAAAGCGCACCACTTATCTAATTTAACATTAAACTTCTTCTCGTTTAAGTCATGTAGATACTTTACCAATCTTCCAGGTGTTGTTGTACTGTAGTAATAATCTCTAGCGTTATTCTGACTTAGATATTTTAATCGCATACCTTTATGAATATTACCATCTACGGGTAAGTATGTGATATTTTCAAAATTCTTGAAAAATAATTCTGTTACTTCTTTACAATCACCAAAGTTATTATCTAAGTCTGTATCTTCCGCACTTAGTCTCATATCGTCACCGGACGAAATAATTCTTGTTCCAGTATGAAGACAGTAGTCTAAGCATAACGCGTAACATAATGAAGTCTTAAATGGATTCTCATTCCATTCTTTATGTTTTGAAACCGCATGATAATCAACTATTTCTAAATTAAAGTTAAATCGTTCTGCAAACTCTTTAGCAGCAATAGCTTCTTGTCCATTTGTATATTTATTCATATTTTTAACATGAAGTAATGTTACATCATAACCGTTGTTTCTTAAATACAGTGCTTGATAGACACTGTCTAAACCACCGCTAAATGCTACAACAACTTTATTATTATCTTGTTTATCAAAAATTGCATTATCTTCAAACTCTATTACTTTACTATCCTGATGATATGAATTAATTATAAATTGAACACATTCATTCCAATATTTTGGCGTACGAATTTCATTTTTAAAAACATGTTTATCTAAATCAGAATAAATTAAATTTGCATAATGAGAGAAATGTAAAGGAAAATTCGCTGTAAATTTTAATGCTTCACTTTTACTACTATTCACCATACTTCTTTAAATTTCCTTTCTCGTCTCTATCAATAATTACAATTGCCTCATAATTTTTAGATGCGTCTTGTAATTTTCCATCTCTTGAATTTATATAGTTAACATTTTCAAACTTTTCAACAATAAAATCTTTATATTTTGTATTTGATATACTATCATCTAAAACTAAAATATATCTCTTACACTTATAGTTTTTTAAGAAAATATCAATAATCTCTTCACATGTATACTCGCAAGTTATTTTATCGCCATTAGCCATTCGCCATTCTTCAATTTGTTTCCCATTATTATCAGAATAAGGTGGACATGTAACTAAACATTCATACTCTCCTGTTGATGTAAAAGCATCTGCTACTTCTAAATCGTATTCAGGTTTAAAGAATAAATTTGTTAATCTACTCTCTAACCATTTACCACATTCTTTATTTTCTTCTATAACTAAATCTGAAATATCTCTACCGATGTACTTTTTATTACATACTAATGTTCCAACTAATCTTCCACAGTAACCACATGTTGGGTCAAATATTTCATTGAACTCTTGTGCATATTTATCTAAAATGTATTGCATCTGAGATGGTTTAAAAATAGATACGTTAGGACTCACTGTAGATGTTGTTAAACCGATTCCATATATAAAATCAGGAACTATACCTTGTTTAAAATGTTCTCTACCTAGTTCACTATCTCTAAAATAATCACTACAACGATAACGATTTTCTAAAAACTTTCTAAACAACTCTTTATCGTTTTTTAATTTTTCCCAGTACACTTCAGGAGAATCTTTTCCAAACTTATTGGCTTTTGTAATACTTTTATTAAAATATCTTACTATTCTTGAATTGGCTTTCCAAGATAGTTTATTTTTTCTTAAACTAATTAATTCCTTCTCACATTGTTCTATTGTGATAGGATTTTCTCTCATTGTAAGAGGCATGTCCTGAATCTTTGTGAATTCTCTATTTAAATACTTATCAGCCATCTCTTGAGCTTGCTCTTTTGTACAGTTCATGTTGTTGTAGCCTCCTAAACTTATTATACAACTTAGAGTGATGTCAGGCTGCACGAAACCATGATTTTGACTAAAAGTGATAGATTATACAGCCTCTTCATTTTTCACCTTTTTATGGCTGTAAAAGTAGTACAGTAGGCCGCTGTTTTATGCTCTCGCCTTTTCTAAAAATTCCAAAAAAATCTTAAAAATATGATATAATATATATAGAAAGGAAGAAATCAGATTATGAGTAAAGGAATTAAAGCATTAAACAATCGTGGAGAGATTACATTATGTACAGCGAAGAATCCAGGTACAGGAAATTGTAACCACGTATTACATCAGTTCGAAGGAATGTCTGATTCAGAGTTTCAATCTCAGGTAGATGATTATAATGAGAAATTAGCGAAAGCTGAAGAGTATTTGTCTCATGTAAACATTTCAGATGATGACAAAGAGGATATTAGAGAAATGGGTGTATGCGAGATTTATACAGCTTGTGGTGGTTCTGAAAAGAATTTTAATAATGCATGCATTAATGTTATTTATGATGATGATAAGGTTTTTGTTACAGATTCTAAAAAAGATTTACATAAACAATTGTATAGTTATTATTTTGACAAAATAGAAGATGCTATTGTAACCAAACTAGACAATGGTGAAGATTGTGATTATGGATATGTAAAAGAACATAGTGGTGGATATGATACACCAGATGATGTTGAATATGTAACAGATTTTAGTGTAAATGATATTGAATATATTTTGGAAGATGACAGTATCATTGAAGGTATGGATTTAAATATTATTAAAGGTAAAGATGGTAAATATTATGCCATTAATATAGGATAAGTAGAAATTAAATGAGTAAAGGAATTAAAGCATTAAACAATCGTGGAGAGATTACATTATGTACAGCGAAGAATCCAGGTACAGGAAATTGTAACCACGTATTACATCAGTTCGAAGGAATGTCTGATTCAGAGTTTCAATCTCAGGTAGACACAGAAGTCTAATTTATCTACACTCTTGTTGTATAATGTTTATATAATTTTATATAATATTTGTATAATATTAAAAGAAGGAAAGGAGTAACAATATGGCTACAGTTCAAAAAAGTATTAGAGTAAGACTATATCCAACTGAGGAACAAGAGATTTTAATTAACAAAACTCTTGGTTGTTGTCGTTTTGTGCACAATCAAACACTAGATAATTGTAAACTGTCATACGAACAAACTCATCACTTTCCTTCAGGAAAAGAACGTTCAGCAAATCTAGTTCCGTTAAAAGAAGAATATGAATTTTTAAAAGAAGTTAGCGCGTCTGCACTTCAACAGTCAGTTAGAGATTTAGATTCTGCATTGAATAACTTCTTTAAGAACAGGAGTCATTTTGGTTTTCCAAAGTTTAAGTCGAAGCATAATTCAAAACAATCTTATAGAACACCTTATTCGAATGGTATTGCTAGAATTATTGACAATAAACATATTCGACTTCCTAAGTTAGAAAAAATTAGAACTAAAAAGTTTTTAGTACCAGATAACTATAGACTTTTTAATATAACCGTGGAAAAGACATCTACAGGAAAATATTATGCATCTATCTGTATCGAAACAGAAATTCAACCACTTCCTAAAACTGGTAAGCCGATAGGCTTCGACCTAGGACTAATCGACTTACTTATTGGTAGTGACGGAACTAGATACGCAAGACCTAAGTTCGCTTATGCGAATAAAGATAGACTCGCCAAGGAACAAAGAAAACTCTCGAAAATGAGAACCAAGTTAGAGAGAGTAAATGCAAACCTTGATGAGTGTAGGAATTATCAGAAGCAAAAGCATAAAGTGGCGAAAATACATGAACATATTTCCAATTGTGCCAAAGACTTTAATCATAAGTTAAGTCGAAAGTTGGTTGAGGAGTATGACTTCCTAGCGTTTGAAAATTTAAACGTTGAAGGAATGAAGAAGAATCATTGCTTGGCATACTCCATCTCTGATGTACATTGGTCACAGCTTTTAAGCTTTATTCAGTACAAATGTTTATGGTACGGAAAAGAGTTTAGACATGTAGACAGATTCTATGCAAGTAGCAAAATTTGTTCCGAATGTGGAACTTATCATAAGGACATTGTAAATTCTCTAAGTGTAAGAGAGTGGGTTTGTCCAGATTGTGGTACACATCACGATAGAGATGTTAATGCGGCCAAGAATATATTAAATCAAGCCTTGAGTGTGGGCGTTTAAAAATACACTTCGGAAAGGCGCAACCGTGGTAAATTAGTTTAGGGATGGTAATGGTGTTAGAACCAGTAGAGTAACCTGAACGTTCCCAAAAAGGTATTCACATTAGTGTGAGTGCAGCGTCATGAAATGAATTTCGAAGTTGACGATGTTCATAACATTTTAGAAGATAGTGATATTGTTCCAAATATGAATATGCATTTTGAAGAAGTAAATGGTAAGTATTACGCTGTTAATGTAGATTAAGGATATTAAAGGATTGCTGCACATTGATGTAATCCTTTTTCCTGACAAATGGTTTAGATGAAAGTGAGGTTGACATATGAAATATTTTATTACTAGTGATATTCATGGTCATTATACAGAATTAAAGAATGAATTAGATAAAAAGGGATTTAACGAAGAGTTAGATACTTTAGTTGTGTGTGGTGATTTATTAGACCGTGGTAATGAAAACGTGAAATGTCTACAATATGTCAACTCACTACCTAATAAAATTCTTATCAAAGGAAATCATGAGTATAATCTTGAGAAATGTTTGTTTTCACATAGATTTGATTATGCAGACAAACATAATGGAACAGTTGATACTATTTTAGAAATTGCGAAATATGTCTCAGGTAGAAAACATTTGAATGCTTATGACAGTGAAATCTTTATGTACGCTAATCAGTGGTTAGAACTAACTCAATACATGAATAGTTTAAAAGATTATTTTGAGTTTAATGATAAGAATGGAAATACTATAATCTGTTGTCATGGTTGGTTACCAGAGAACTATAAAGATAAAGACTGTAAAGACTTTGAGGAATATAGCTGGATAAATGGTATGGCTTATTGGAAAAATGGTCATACATTTAAAGATAAAACAGTAATCTGCGGTCATTGGCATTGTTCGTTTGGGAATTCTAAGTATCATGGTAAAGGTTCTGAATTTGGGGAAGACGCATGTTTCGAACCTTTTAGAGATTTAGGTATTATTGCCATAGATGCTTGTACTACCATTACAAAGAAAGTTAATGTAATCGTGATTGAGGGAGAGTAGATGATAAAAAGTTTAAAATTGCTTTATTCCTCACTATCTATTGTAATTATATGCGAGATTTTTAGGAATTTAATGCCAAACAACACAACAAACTATATTGGAGTTTTTTCAGGTACATTTTATTTGATGGTAAACATCTATATACTAATGAAATATAGTAACAAATTACCTAATTTAGATGTTTCATGGAAGATGTTCTCAATTAGTGGTAATGGATTATTTGTCGCTGCAAGGGTAACACATTTCATAGAAATACTGGGACATTCCATTAGTAGTGTATTTAAAATTATAAGCGTAATCTATTTATTTTTGTGGTTAGGTTTATTGATTTTGTACACCGTTTATAAATATTTTAAAAAGGAGAGATTTAATGAAGAAAAATAAGAAAAGTTTAAAGAAGGCGTCTGTCGGTGTGTCACTGCTGATGTCATCTGTATTGTTATGTGGTAATACAGTTAAAGCACATGCACAGGCTGACTTGACACCAGAAGAGAATCAGAAATTAACAGAGTTTTTAGCAACACAGCCAACAAACGGTGCAAGAACAAGTTTAGGACTTACAAATAATGTTAGTCATAGCACCTATAAGTTTAAGGGAGTAAACAACTATACATCCATCTTTGAAAGTCGTGCAACAAAGACTAAGTTAGATAAGGACTATGAGTTTACATTTATTGACGGAGACCATGCAGGAGAAATAGCACACGTAAAGAATTGGCAAGACTTAGAATGTTTTGACCTTTCTACTGCTGAAAATCATCCTGACCCATCTATGGGTAAGTTTTACTTTGCAAAAGAAGTTACTTTCGTGACTAATGACGGTACAGAGTTCACAGAACGTAATGTTGCTCTTCCTGTAGAGGCTGATGGAATAGAAAGATATGACATAACTGCATATCCTAATAGATACGCTTTTGACTACCCAATCGAAGAAGCAGACTCGCGTTTTACTTCTGACATTGGTCCTACAAGTGACATGGCTATTTCTGGAGCGAATGGTTACTGGCAATTATTTGCAACTGTAAACGAAGAGATACCATACGACACAATCGCTGAAATTGACGAGAACTTAAAACAAGGTGAAATTGTTGAAGTTACACAAGGAGAAATCGGTAATAAGATTGGTACATTTAATTTCACAATTGCTGACGATTTAGGTAGTAGATACTTAGATTATGATGCTGATGTGATTTACAACGACTTAAAGGACTTGTTTAGTACTTCTTCAATCCAAAAAGATGCGTTCTTTGTTCGTGATTACGGTCTAGTAACCTATGTTGAAGGTGGTTCAGTTGACCCTAAGACAAGAGTACTACATGTAGGTATTGACTATACTCAATATGTTACAGAAGATGGTACAGAATTAAAGACTAAAGAATATGGCGTACACGACAAAGAAACATTTACAGGGTATGAATTTATAGAAACTCGCACTGCTGAAAATGGTGATACAGTTCATGTGTATAAGAAAGTTACTACTCCAACACCAGAACCAGAACAACCAGTAACACCAACTGACCCAACACCTACACAGCCAGAAACACCAACAAACCCAGTAGAAGAGACGCCTGCTGTGCCAAATCCTACACCTGAACCTGAAACACCTGGTAACAATGGTACACCAGTTGAACCATCTAACCCAGATAATTCAGGTAATATAAATGGAGATAACGGCGGAGAGACAACTCCTGGAAATCCATCAGACAATAACACACCTGGAAATCCTACTCCAGAAGTTCCTAATAATCCTACTCCTAATCCTACTCCAGAACCAACACCTGAAGTACCTAATAATCCTACTCCAGAGAACCCTGTTGAGGATAATACTCCTGTAGTACCTAACAATCCAACACCAAATCCAACACCGGAACCAAATGTTCCAGTTGAAGAAACACCAAGTCAGCCAGTAAATCCTACACCAGAGCCAGAGAAGCCAACTGTTGTAGAAGAAAAACCTGTAAATAATAATACAGGAAATCAAACTTACTCAGAACAGAAGATTGAAGATAAGGGTGGAACACCTCCAACAGGAGATGATTTATTTGTTCAATTTACAACATTCTTAACAACTGCAATTACAGGTATGGGAACATTAGTAATTAGAAATAAAATGAAGGAAGACTAAAAATCTTCCTTTTTTATTCACATATACTCTAAAATATGTTAAAATAAATAAGAGGTGATAGAGCATGTCAAACTTATTGACTAAAAAAGATTTTAAGGAATATTTAAAAAACACAGACTTTGGTGAAAAATTAGAATTTTTTGGCGAACAGAAAACAGAAATCACAAAACAGTCTATTTATGTTTTTGAACTTCCTAAATTAAAACATAATTATAGTATTGTTTTCACTATTTATATGATGTCTCAGTTTAATGTAAACGAAGAGAATAATCTTAAGTATAAAACATATAAAGATGGTGAAGATATTTATTTTAATGGAATTTATCATTGCTCAAATTTTTCACAAACGGTATCTATTATGCAGGAGATTCAAAAAGCAGTAGAAACATTGGCAGAAGATTATTATAGAATTATGAGCCGTACTAATTAAGTACGGCTTTTTTGTTGTATAATATAAGTACAACTAGTTTAAAAACTGATATATATTTCATAGTAACAGAAAGGACAAGTATGATTCGTTTAATTAAAAAAGTACTTATCATTGTGGTAGCATTATCTCTTATCAATACTTATATAGGTACCATGACGATATATTATAATAACAATATGTACCCGTCTATTAAAGATGGTGATTTAGTATTCATAAAGAAGTATGATAAGCATACTCATTTGGAAGATGTTGTCTTATATCGTAATGAGATGTATAGAGTAATTGCACGAGAAGGACAAGTAGTAGATATTACAGATAAAGGGATTTTAACAGTCGATGGCCAGCAACCAGTAAATGCGACTAATACATTAACACACAAATTAGAGAATAGCGACATTGTATTCCCTTATACTGTACCACAAGGTGAAGTATTTTTGTTAAACGATTACCGAGAAAATACAAGTGATAGTAGAGAATTCGCCAGTGTTCTTGAAAAAGATTTAACTGGTACAGTATTCTTTATATTTAGGCGCAGAGGTTTCTAATGCGTTTTAGAGTGTTCCTTGTCCTTTTGTTGTTATTGACACCTATTACAAGCGTTAAAGCAGATAGTGGTTATGATGAAATCCATGGTGGCAAAGTTGAAATCACGTTAAACTTGGTTGATAAGGCAGAACATGAGGTAGCCATCTTTAAACAATCACATTTTGTATTAGAAATTACAGAAGAAGAGAGTAGTGCTGGTTGTGGTGAATTAGTTTTTTCTACACCGGTATCAAAAGAGTTGGTAGAAACAGGTAAAACAAAGGTTGTTGCAGATTTAAGTAAACTAACTTTTAAAGAACCAGGTGTTTATCAGTTCTCTATACATGGATTCTTCACAACATCAAAAGACTTAGAGCGTGATACGGTTTATCATTTGACAGACAACGAATATGATTATTTAACTATTTATGTTTCAGATAATAACGGTAAACTAGAAATCACATCATATATCTTAGGTGATGACGTAAAGACTTTTGAATATTACGGTAAACTAGCAACGAATAAATTAACAATTCAAAAGATTGTAAAGGGAAACCAAGGTAGTGTTTTTCAGAAATTCAATGTAACAGTTAAGGTAAAAAATGCAATCCCTAACTTTACCTATAACCTAAGAGATGGATATACACTCATAACAGACGCCAAAGGCTATGGAGAGGCTACTGTACCTCTAAGTCATAGAGATACTATTACCTTTACAGACTTGCCTGTAGGCTCATCGTATGAGGTGTCAGAGGACTATCAAGACTATCAGCAGAGTGTAAGTGGGAAACAATCATGGTTATTTAGGTACCCGTATCAAGATGTACATGTCATGTACACGAATAAGAAAGACGGCTTGATACCAACAGGTATTATCACTAACAATAGTCATATTCTACTATTTATCGGTATTGGTCTTGTAATATTTATAAAAGCGAAAAATCGCTCAGGAGAAAAAACTTAAAAAATGAAAATTAGAAATTTAATTGGTAGTTTATCAGCCACAGCACTTGTGGCAGCCGGCGCAGTAGTACCAGCGTTTGCAGCCGACAGTTATGACCCAGTTGCAGGTACAACAGCAACCTTTGAAAAGTATTTTGTAATGGACAGAGGTATTCAGGTACCTAATGCAACATTCAAATTTACAGTAACAGCAGGTGCAGCCCAAGCAGGTGATGCAACACATTCAAAAATCTTAGCAGGTGTAGGTACACCAACGATTGCAGATGTAACATTTAGTTCAGCAGATACAGCAGGTGTTGTTACAACAGGAAAAGCAGGTTCACACACATTAACAGCAACAGAGCAGTACGCTAAGAAAACGGCAACGATTGATTTTAGTTCTTGCAATTTTACAGAACCGGGTGTTTACCGTTACATCGTTACTGAAACAGGTACAAATACAGGTGTAACAAACGACACAAAGTCAACTCGTGTTATGGACGTATTTGTAATTGACAATAATGGAACATTAGAAGTAAATAGTTATGTTATGCATACAGAGTCAGATGGTATCGAGTTAAAAGATACTGACGCCGCTTATGAGTTGGCAGATAAATCAGATGGATTTGTAAATACATATTCATCAGCAGACTTAACTTTCGGTAAAGAAGTAACAGGTAACCAAGGTAACAAGCACAAAGACTTTACATTTACTTTAAAGATTACAGGTGCAAGTGCAGGTACAAAGTACACAGTTGATTATACTAGTGCCCGTGAAGATGCACAAGATACTCCAGACACAGGAACTAAGACAGTAATTGAAACAGACACATCTGGTAACGCTACTCGTAAGTTCAAGTTAAAAGATGGTGAGTATATTACAGTTAAAGGTCTTGCTAAGGGTGTTAAGTATGAATTAACAGAAGATGCAGACGGTTATACTTCAACAGAGGGTATTACAGAGGAAGTAAACGGTACAACTGCATACGCAGACCCAACAGCAGGAACATTCGACGAAGCGTCTATTAAGACAGGTTTCACTAACAGCAAGAACGGTTTGATTCCAACAGGTATCTTACTTGAAACAGCACCTTACGTGGCAGTAATGCTTGCAGGTGGTGGAACAGCGTTCTTAGTATCTCGCAAGCGTAAGGAAGAGAATTAATATGGGTATCACCAAGAGGCTAAAGGATATAGACAAAAAGCATCCTTTAAAGCATGTAAACAATTTTATAGACAATTTAATCACAGTAGTAGGTATTACATGTATGCTTCTTGGTGTGTACTGTTTGCTCGATAACTATAATGTCTATAATCAAGCCACAGCAACTCAAAAACTAGGATTTAAGCCAGAGGTTACAGAAGACAGTATTACATTTTCTGACGTACCTTTGGCGAAAGCCTGGTTAACGATTCCAGATACGCAAGTTAATTATCCTATTATGCAAGGTAAAGACAACCTTGAATATATTAACAAAGATTGCTTTGGTAAGTATTCTCTATCAGGTAGTATTTTCGCAGATTTTCAAAACAAACCAGACTTCACAGATAAATACAATTTACTGTACGGTCATCACATGGATAAAGGTCTAATGTTTGGTTCGCTTGACAATTGGAATGATGTAAACTTTTTCAAAAAACATGAAAATGGTTACTTGTTAACGAAAGATAAAGTTTACAAGATTCATTTTATTAAAATCTTTGAAACGAAGGCAACAGATGAAAAAGTATTCTCTCTTGACATAAATAATGTAGATAGAGACTTAGACAATAACAAGAGATATATTGCATTGACAACATGCAAGGTAACAACAGATATAAATAGGACGGTTCTATTGGGAGAACTGACAGAGAGCAATGTTAAAGAATATAAAGAGTCTTTAAAGGAGTGAAATAAATGTATAAAATCATAAGGATAATGTGTGCATTGATAATATCTACATTGATTATGATACCGGTTCATGCAGAGGAGACTAATACAGTAGAGTTTGAGTTTACCAAGGAAATAATAGACCATGATACTACGGTTGGTAGTAGTTTTGATGGAGATACGCAAACGAATCTTATTATGTCAGGCCTAGAACCAAATAAAGAGTATCAGGTAAATGTTAAAACCGCTGATGACTATAATGGGTATCAACCATATACAGCAGATGCTAACGGAATCTTAACTGTACCTCTATTTGGAGTTAATGAGGTCAAAGCACAGAATGTTATAATTAAAGGTGTTAGTCAATTAAACTATTCGATTGATTACGCACAGTATATACATCCTAATACTAGGCATCAGTCAGACATTGATGTGTACCATAATGACACTTTAGTAGGGACGACAGTGGCCAAACGTAATCAGGGTGTTAAAACAGATACATATACGGTAAATGCTGGTTCAAAAGAAAAGATAGTGTTAAGAGATAATATGTATCAGGCGTTCACAACAGCGATATTTGGTGGCGTCGATGGTGTTGGAGACACAAACCAGTCATTTCAATATACAGTGCATATCACAGGTTTAGACACAGAAGATACTGTATTTTTCCATTATATGGATGCACCTGGAGACGATAACCCAGAAGTTCATGCAACGAACAATGAAGTTGTGTATGATGTTGAATTAGGCGGTTCTTCTCATGCTGGAGTCTATGTATATTCAGTACCATGGTATGCGAAAGTCAGTATTACACAAAAGGCTAATAATCTAGGCTATTTACCAAATTATCAGACGGATACAAAAGCGAGTAGTAACATAGTTCCAGGTATTGCACTCACAACTCTAGAATTTGGTCATCAAGGTGATGGCTCAGGAGATTTGACTGTTATGTTTGGGAACACAAAGGTTCAAACAGTTACTATAAGCAAGACTGTTGAAGGAAATCAAGGTAATCGTCATAAGCAATTTGATTTTAATGCAAAATTGACTGATAACAATGATACAGAATATACAGGACCAGTATCTATCGCTAAACAAGATGGTACAGTAGAACAATTAACACCAGATGAGAACCATGTTTATAAGTTTAAATTACAACATGAAGATACTGTAAAATTATTTGGTTTCGATAGAGTTATTAAAAATATTACAATTATAGAGGAAGACAATGACTACCAAACAAAGGTATCACATGATAGTGAACAACCAGTAGATGGTAAGTCAGTAACAGTAAATATTGAGAATGCAAACGCAAATATTCGATATATAAATAGTAAATCATTAATTGTACCAACAGGAATTAACCTACCAGTTGGTGGAGCATTACTATTAGTAGTTGGTGCAAGTATAATTTTAATTAGTAAAAGACGTAAGCAAATGGTATAATTAGAGAGGGAAATACTTATGAGAAAATTTTACAAATTATTTATCGCAATGTTTTGTATGGCAATTGGATTATCACCGATTATTGCTTATGCAGAAGAGGCGACAACTGTCGAAATTAATATCGAGTCAGATTATGAAAATGTAATTGTTGAGTCAGAAAATGGTAAAGAAACTGTTAATAATAAAAATCTTATATTAACTTTTTCAGATGTTGGAGAATATGAATACAAAATTTACACCAATGAAGATTTAGAGAATATTTATACAGTAAAAGTGTTAGTTGGAAGAAATGAAAATAACCAATTATATACAGAGACTGTCTTATATAACAACAAAAATAAAGATGTAAAACTTGATAAAATAGAGTTTAAAAAGAAAATCACTCCAGAAGAGCCTAAAAAGCCAGAAGAACCAAAACAAAAAGAATCTGGAGAAGAAATCGCAACAGGTATATTAGATAACTCATTAATATGGGGTGCTATTATTACATTATGTGCCATTGCGTTATACTTAACAAAGGGAGAAAAACAATCATGAGGAAGTTACTAATTGTGTTCTCCCTCTTCTTTCTAACTGCATGTAGTACTAGTATCACATATAAGAGTAATACAGAAACAATCACAATCAATCATGAACAAGATAGTATCACTACTGTTTCAATTACTGCCGAATATCCTTTAGGTGAAGTCAAGGATGCAGACACAATCAGAAATGATTATATGAAAGTGTTAAATGATACTTATGGTGAAAGAGCAGTAAAGGATGTAAAAATTACAGTTCATGATAATAAGATAAAATCTGTTACAGTGTTAGATTTTAGAACAATTAAAGATTTAAGTAAATTTGGTATCACAAGTCCATATCCAAGTTTAAGAGAATTTGAAAAATTCTTGAAAAACAGCGACTTTAGAAAGGACTAAGTCAATGAAAAATAAGTTTTTAAAAATGATACTTACGATTGCGTGCCTTATTACGTTTATTCCGAACAAGGTTACAGAAGTATCAGGAGAAGAACCAACAACATCGAATGCAACAACTTCAATTTCTGACTTCTCTATCGCAAATGCAGAAACTGAATATTCTCCATCTACAAGTGAGAGTGACCATATTGTAAAATATACACTAGCATTAACAACAAGTGGAGATGAAGGTAGTGTCAATTCAGTTACGTTTGAAGTACCAAAGTCTTTGTTTAACGATAGAACAGGTAATAGCGGTGATAGTTTCCAAATCTCTATTCCAACAAAAGATGAATATACACATCTTACAGCACAAGGTATTGAAGTAGATAGTTCTTGGATGTATGAAGAAAAAGACGATAAGATACTTATTTCAAGTACAAAGCCAATCAAAGTTGGTAGTACATACAATATTGAAATTGGTTATCAGTTAGATGGCAACATTACAAATTTCAAAGATGGTGAAGTATCTAAAGAATTAAAAGCAACTGTTACACTTGACACTAAGGGTGGAGAGTTAAAATCAGAAGCAACCGCAGAAGATGTTACAATCAACACAAATGCAACAATTCAAGGTTCACGCTCTGATACAGACAACGTAACAGCATTTACAGATGTATGGAACGATAACTGGGGACCAGAGCCAGAAGATGTGAATGAATATTACTATTCGTTGGTAAGAGTTACATCATATATAACAGGTAGTCAGCCTTATAATATTTCCATTAACTCTAAAGCAGTTGATGATGAAACAGGTGAAGAGTTTACGCCTTACATGTACAATATAGGACTAAATGGTTGGGGTGATAAGAGTTCAGAAGAGAACAGTAAAATCTTTGAAGGTGCCAATGGTAGAAAAGACTATATTCTATATAGATTCCCTATTGCCACTTATAAGAACAGAGAAAAATCAAAGTTTACTGTTACAGACGAGGTTTCAACAGAAGGTATTGATTTAATTGATGGACCTAATGAAGTAAAGACATCAAGTACAAATATTACTTACGTAAAAGAACCATGGATGCCACCTGAAGGCAAATTTATTACTCTTCAAAACGGTGACAACTATTACAGAGTTAACCATAAAGAGTTAGAAAAGTGGTCTTTGGTAAACACTAAGATTGACAAGTATTCAAGATACGACTTACAGAATTTCCAGAATGGTACTTTAAACAAGTATGACAACTTAGACTTCGGTTATTTTGTGTTCGGTATGCCTATGGGACATAGTGTACCGAAAGGTCAAGATAATACACCAAGTAATTACTTTAAAGAAAGTGTTACATATAATCAATTTATTAATGGTATCAGTTTAGTAAATGATGACGATACAACAATTTCAGATTTAAATTCAGACGATTATCAGATTAAAAATATTTCAGTTTATACTCAATATTTAGATGGCAAGTTGAACATTAATAATAAGTATGATGAAACAACTAGAAAGCCTGTGGCCAGCGATGTGGTAGGCGTATATGCGAAGTATAACAATAGTAATAGTGAATATGTACATATCGCAGACTACTCGCCTTTAAACAAGACGTATTCAAATGTAAAAGATGGTATTGATGTAGTAGGTAACAAACTTATCTTAGATGATAATGTAGTTGCTTATAAATTAACAACATCAAATCCTTACTATTACACAAAGATTCTGTCTGGTGCTGAATACATGTTAAAGCATTCAGATAAGGTAGATAACTACATAAAAAATAAAGAAGAAATTAGAATAGCCTCAGGTGTAAATGCTGAAATGTTAGATAGTACAGGTAAGCAGATTTACGAATACACAGCACCTACAGAGTATGACTATGCACGTAAGACTGAAACAGTTAGTGAAATCACAAAAGATGTTGTAAATGTACGTAATAATAGAACAAGTAAACGTTATGAATTGATATGGGAAATTAAAGTGAATGAGGTTGCTAAACTTTCTAACACAGAAGAATCTCCTATTGAACAGTCAGGTGGTACTTGGTATGATTTAATGCCTGCTGGTTTAGTTGTAAATGAAGATACTGTAACACTTTATGACAGACTGACAGGACAAGAGCATAGCGTATCTGTTTCAAGTACTCCTAACTATAGAAATACAGGTAGAACTCTTTATAAGTTTACAAGTACAGATACATTAAGTAATCCTCAGTTATTCTTTACAACTTATTTATCATATAACAGTGTACGAGATTATGGTGATGTAATTTATAACCCAGTTGCTTATGAAACAGGTAATAAAGAAATCTCTAACGGTACAGCAGATAAAGCAAGAGTAACGAGATATAGTAAAGAAATGAGTAACTTAACAAATGATGAAGGTAAACGTTTTATCTACGCTGAAAAAGTATATAATCTAACAACATTAGTTTACTTCTCGTCAGGACTATCAAAATCAATTAAGAATAGTACAGATTCTGAATATCAAAGAGTAACACAAGTGTCACAGAATGAAGAGTACTCATATAAATTGACTATGGCAAACTCTGCGATTTCAGTTTCAAAAGATATTGTGTTATTTGATTCATTAGAAAACTATACAACACCTTCTGGTGAAACATCTAACTGGAAAGGTATCTTACAATCAATCGACACAACACAGATTGAAAAAGCAGGTATTAAGCCTGTGGTATATGCTAGTGATGTAGCATTAGATTTATCAACATTTGGTGGTTTAACAACAGATGAGATGTTGAGTAAATTTAAGCCTATTTCAGAATTTACAGATTATTCTACAATTAAGACAATCGCTATAGACTGTCGTAAAATGCAAGATGGTTCCGAGGCTGAATTAGGTAGAGGTAAATCACTCGTATCTATTGTGAATATGAAAGCACCGGCAAGTCTTCCAACAGGCGTTGTATATAAGAACTATAACAATGTTTATGCTCATGTTACAGCGACTGATAGTGGTGCTGAAACAACAGCATTTATTAACAACGGTTACACAGTTAACTCATATAAAGTAACAGGTAATATGTTCGTAAATAAATTAAATTCAGACACAAAACAAGGAGCCCAAGGTGTTCAGTTCACATTAAGCGGAACATCTGCTTATGGAGAACAAGTATCTATGGTGAGAACATCTGACTCTAAAGGTCTTGTAGAATTTAAGAAAATACCTGTTGGTAAGTATTTACTTGTTGAAACAGATAGCACACCTAACTATTTCTTAGACGATACAAAGCATATTGTAGAAGTAACAGAACAAGGTGAAGTATTAATTGATGGTCAAACAAGAAGTGCCATTACACTTGAAAATAAACCTAGAGTAAGTGCAGATATTAAGTTCAATAAGAAGTCTTATCCTAACAGTGTTGGCATTAGTGTACCTGTAGCAGATGCAGAATTTACATTACAAGGTACTTCTGATTATGGTAACGATGTACTAGAAACAACAAAGTCTAAGGAAGATGGTACAGTAGAATTTAAGAATATTGAAATGGGTACTTATAAGTTATTTGAAACAAAAGCACCTACAGTCTATGCAAAATCTACTGACGAATTTAAGGTAACAATTAGTGCAACTGGTACTGTAACAATTACAAACGTGACAGAAAGTAAGAATACAGATACAGTGTACAATTATCGTAGATTAGTTCCTATTTCCTTTAAGAAAATAAATGCAGAGACAAATGAACCTATTCCTGCTGGTAAGATTTCATTCAAACTTTCAGGACAAGATTCAGAAGGCAGAATTATTAACCAAGAATTAACAGTAAACTGGAAAGGTGTTGTAAGTGCAGATATTCCTGTGGGTATTTACACAATTCAAGAAAATCCAAATCCAACAGACAGTAATGGTAAGTCATATCTACGTGATAGCAGAGAGTATATTCTTGAAGTTAAGAAAGATGGCACTTTCACACTAGATATGGAAAAGGTTGGCGATGATTATGTGGTTAAAAATACACAAATCGCAACTGATGTTATTACAATTACAAAACAATGGGTAGGTGGTAATCCGAATGGGTATATTCCTAAGATTAGAATTTACACTAACCCTAACGATATTCCACAAGCGAAAAACAGCACAAGCGAGAATAACCAAGAAATCCCAGAGATAGCCGAACCGGACGAAGGATTATAAGAAATGGAGAAGAACATGAAAAATAAAATATTAAAATTTATACTTATGGTAGTATGTGTTATTGCACTATTACCACATAGTGTACACGCAGAAGGTGGTTCTTCTCCTATTCTGCCTGTTGCTAGTCATGGTAATGTAATTAAAAAGATGAACTTATCAGACTTCTCAAATGGCACAAGTACAGATGCTACATTAGAAATCTATGAAGATGGTTATACAGTAGTAAAGTCTAATAGTACTGTTCCACAAGCACAAAAAATAGATAATGTATGGGTTGTCAATGCAATTAACAATTACTATGAAAATCCTACTATTGATATTACATCTCTTATATATGACAGTGATACTAGATTACTTGTCAATTCTATGAATGTGTATGGTAGTGGGATGCTAAGCAATGTTGGTCAATTCAGAACTCAACGTAGATATAATCCTGATATTCATGATTTTGAATTATTAGGAACTAAATTAAAGTTGATTGATTTATCTAAAACAACTCCTATTAACGATGATGGACTAGATGAGATGACAGATTCTACACCAGAAAGTAAACACCTTCAATTTTTCAATACATTTGAAAATCTTGGAGTAGATAAACTTGTCTTTGGTGAAAACTGGTCTAAAGTAAGAATTTCCAGTCTGTCCAGTGTGTTCGCTTATGCAAAAATTAAAGAGGTCGTTGGCTTTGATAAACTTAAAATTCAGACTGCAAATATGAACAGTGCGTTTAGCAATAGTGATATTGGTAGTATTGACATAACAAAGATTGACTTAACACAATTAGTAACAGCAGACAGAGCGTTTGATACAACAAGCGTTCCTGTAGGTGATTTATTTTCAAGACAGCATATTACAAAGTTAAAAGGTGCATCTTATATGTTTAGTTTATATAAGACAGATAAGCCTCTTGATGTAACAGGTATTGATTTAAGTGATGGGGGCAACTTTAACGGTATGTTTGAGGCTGTTCAGGCACCTTCGTTTAAGTTTGATTTTAGTAATGCTAGGGGTAGTTTTGCATATGCTTTCTCTCGATTAGGTATGCAGATTGATACAAGTAAATTACCAAAACCAATTTATAAACCCGCTGGGTATGACCCATCTGGTAGTGCTGATAATTCCTTTTATGAGGATATGCTTTCGTATAATAATAGTTGGTGGGAAGTTTACCAGAAGTCGTTAGACCTATCAGATTATAGTACAGATAATATAGGAAGTAGTAATATACTGGATAATCAATCAGGTGTACAAGTAATTAAAACATCTACAAGAACAAAACTTCATCCTCAGTATGGTAATGGTCTTGGTATTGGTAGTTATAGTATCTTTGATAAATTTATAGGTTTTAAGCAAGTCTACACAGGTAGATGGTTATTAAAGTATTATTCAGATGGTTCAGTAGTTCCGGAGGCTGATAGAAAGTACGCTTCTACTTATGCAGATTTTAACGGTATTGATGGTTATTGGGTAAGAGAACCAGTAGCAGGAGATAACAGCCCTACATTGTCTGGTGGTAGAATTTATGAAACAGAAGATGATAAGTGGGTAACAAACGCTGATGGTTCAATGACTTATAATATGAAAGTCTTTGATAGAAAAGATACTCACTACATCGTAGAAGATGAAAACCCTAACTTTATTAGAACTGATAGTACAACCACAGTTAATGGTAAACAAGCATCCACAGCAGTTGTTGGTAAAGATGAAACAACAGCAACAGTTGTTAATAAGTACATAAACAGTACGAATACAGAAGTTAGAAATCTTACAATCAGAAAGAACGTTGATGTCGAAGATTCAACACAATTTATCTTTGATGTTACATTAAAACATTCAAGTCTTTCTGGTATTAAGAAAATCAACGATATTCTGTTTAAAGATGGTGTAGGTACTATTACTCTAATGGGTAACAAGTCTATCACATTAGAACTACCTAAAGGCACTGAATATACTATTACAGAACGAGCAGTAAAGAATTGGACCTTGACAAGCCAAGAAAACACATCAGGAACACTTAATTTAAACGCAGAGGCAGTATTCACTAATACACGTGATACATTCCCAAATACGTCAGATAGTGTAACAGAATTAAACATTGAAAAGAACGTTCCAGAAAGTTATAAAGGATTTAACGGAAATAATGGATTCCAATTTGAAATAACATTATCTAATTTATCTCCTAACTCTACTTACCAATATGAACAATACGGTCAAACAAGAGATTTCCAATCTGATGAAAATGGTCTTGCTACATTGAAGTTATCTGTTTCCAAGACATCACCAGTTAAGATTATTGGTAATGGTTTAAGTAGTTTTAAATACTCTATTAAAGAGAACGCACCTTTAGCAGGTGATACTTATACTTATATTCCATCCATGCAGGTCTACGAAGATACATCATTAATGGATAATGTAGGTGGTAAAAAGGGTATAGTCTTTGTATCTAAGACTTACACAGCCAAGACAGGTAAGATTAATCGTGCAGTTGTAACGAATGATATTTATGACCTTTATCAGTTTAATTTATCCAAGGTGGTAGAAAATAGTGAAACAGAAGAACCATTTGATTTTACTGTTTCTATCAAGGGATTAAAAGAAGGTGATTTTGTTTACTATCAAATATACGGTGAATCAGAAGAAAGAAAAGTCAAATACCAAGGAGAGTACAGTGAGTTTGATGTAAAAATCTCTAATGGTGGTGGTTTAGATATGTTCAATATTCCTATGTATGCACAGGTATCTGTAATAGAACATGCCAATACTAAGGGTTTCGTGTCTAACTATCAAGATATGAATGGTGTTATGACTGAAAATACTACAGTTGGTAAAGAAATGGCTACACCATATATTTCTGGTACAGTAAACAATAGTTATGTATCTTACACATTCTACAACCGAAAAGAACAAACTATCGTAACAAGTAAAACTGTAACAGGTAATCAAGGTGACAAATATAAGAACTTTGATTTTAATGCTAAATTCTTTAAGGAAGATGACAGTGCTTATACAGGTAAAGTAACAATCGCTAGAAAGAACGG